>Ga0307515_10005157_pt1 | contig 26559 bp, 42 predicted proteins | sample 17_EM_MG_FD_194513 | JGI IMG/M metagenome (GOLD analysis project Ga0307515, IMG submission 194513) | Populus trichocarpa ectomycorrhiza microbial communities from riparian zone in the Pacific Northwest, United States - 17_EM | ecosystem: Host-associated > Plants > Roots > Unclassified | place... | reverse complement strand
AGGTGTTCCCATCTTTCTGGCGGTCTGACAGACTGACTGGGGCGGCGGATTATCTGAGGTCCGTCATCAGTCATCAAATCACTCCCATCATTTTCCGGCTACACCCGAAGACGTAGCGACTCACCTGATGGCGACTCGAAGGATAGTACCAGCGAAGTTTGACCGACTTTTGTTGGGTCCTATTCGTTCTGCAGCCGTACATCGTTGAGGCGTATGTTACCTATAGAATCAACAATCACAAGTATGCGGCGGCGGCGGCGGCGTCTGGGTAGCCGGTTATATTTCGATTCTTGAGAAAAGAATCCTGCAGTGATCTAGTGTTGACAGTGACAGTAATGCTTGTTCGGGGATAAGCTTGGGGATATCTCTGCGCTCATGCCGGATAATCATGCGGTTCCTCCGGCTACCAGAAAAATGGGGATACCGCCTAAAATAGTGCAAAACTGTCGCTCTGTCGGCTTTGTCCAGACCGAGGCAGGAACATTTTCCCAGATGAAATCTGGGTGTGCAACGTGCGTCGTGTGCGATGGGATTTATTTTTGTGCACTCTAAACAACATAAGTTCGAGATCCAGCCTGAGTCATACTTAGCACACTATCAGAGGCTGGACCCCGATGGCCGCGCCTGTCCTCGTCCAGGAGTGAGCGGGCGAAACGGACTCCAAGCGGCTGATCTCGATCATATTCGTTTTTTGGCTGTCCCAAGAATGGAGTGGCCCGGCTCGGTCCGGAAAACCGAGAGCTGCGTTACACATCGTTCATCGTAAAATCGAATAGAAAGCATGAGGTTTATTGAAGCATGACTAGTGACGAGTCTGAGAGGTTGTAACGCTACAGTACGGATGTCATCTAAAGGAGATGCAAGTGCTATGCTACAGTGGCACGGACGAGATGGAGGAGAAAACAAAAAGCATTATGGAACGACGAAGAGTTCGCGTATGGGTAAGAGTAGGACTGTGCAGTGTATAATGACCATATCCATAGGACAGGGGCTTAGGAGCCAGAACGAAGCGAAAAAAAAATGCAAAGACGAACTCATGGAATGACAATAGATAAATGTATACCGAAAAGCGAAGGTCAATCCTCGAGAAGAAAGTCCCAATCGTGGTGGTTTGTTTGTTTCTTTTTGGTTAGGCCGAAGAACTTTACGAAAGTTTCCCTCGACTTGACTTCTGGGGCACAAGTTCGTACGTCCCACATCTTGAGGTGAACGGTCCCAGATGTAGTGATTTCGACGAGGTCAAAGCTATCGGTAGCACCGGCTCCGTTCTCGCTCCCAGACTTTTGGTCCTCCAGGTAGAGTTTTGTGTTTTTCAAGATGTGGTTCGAGAAACCAGGGGACATTGAGAGTCTCGGACGGTGCCCAGAACCGGCTTTCGACTGGAGGTAGATGGTGCCATCGAAGTCACTAGGCAACCAGACAGTCACGTCGGAGGAAGAGGCCGAGGCAACTTGCAAATAAAAGGCACATCGATGGGAGGTCATAGGGCGGCACTGTCAAGGTGATCAGCTTGGGCGCCTGGGATCATTATTTGTAATGAGTGGGGCACCTACCACCTTGGCTTTTATGTCACCTTCCATACTGGTAACATGCATATTCATCCGGTAGTTAAGAGGTTGGGTGCGGGCACGGTGTTGAGGCAAGACGAGAGAGATATCAACTCCTTTCTCGTTCTCGATAGCCATGTCCCAGTCGTCTCCTGTGCCACGATATTTGACCTTGTGTGGACCGGTAGACACATTGGACTGGATACGGGTGAGTACGGAGCGATCGGCCGGTTTTTTCTAGGGAAAATCTCACCCGTGAGGAGCTTGTCGACGATGCGTCAGATAGAGCAGAGTAGGAGGGGGCACACAAACGCGACATTGCCCGGGTCATAACAGAGTGGGGCTACAGAAAAGGGTGGGGAGGACGAATGGAGGGCAAAGCGGTTCGTTGTCCCCATGACAGGGAAACTTTATACAGGGGCAGGAGCCCGCCTTTGTGTTCGATGCTGGAAGGAAACTTCGGTTATGCCTTTGAGCCTATTCTGGATCGACCAGCCTTTCGGAGGCGGGCCGCTCGCTTAAGCTGATCGTGCGTGCGAGAAGCGTGGACGTCCGCCTTAGAGCCAGGCGCTTCAAGAGGGCGGCTGCCACGGGGGGGCGACAGTTTCGTTACCCTACGGTAGCGCCTTCCTTGAGTGTTCAGTGTAGAGCGTCCTCTAGCGTCGAAGTCTTGTGCGTAATCCGTTCATGATGGGTCAGACACTCATACGGCATCACGGAGCTACGGCTATATGTATATCACACGCTCGGTCGCTCAGCTTGCCTGACCTCCCTCGCGTGGGTAATCTCAGCCTTTCGAACTTCCAGAACTCGGCCCCGATGAGGTGGCGAGATCCGATCTTATGGTTACTGTTGTAAAAACGGAACATTCTACACGCACTGATCGGCGTCTGGTGAAACAATCGCCCAAGGAAATGACCCGAACATGCTGGCTGACAGCCTCGGTGGTTGTAGGCTCCCTCCGACCATCAAGCATGAGTCAAACATGGAACAAGGGCTGCAGCCACCATGCCTCTTGGCAACGGACACGCAGCTGGTTGTAGAGTCAAACTATACGTACTGTATCCCAAACACACGTCAACGTCCTCGAAACTAACAGTACTTGTCGTGACCTTCCGGTTGTAACTCCCGGAGCTTTGTAACCATCTCCTTCACTTCTGTCTCCGCAAATGCAGCCGCTTCTTTCGCAACCGCTAGTTTCTTCTCTAACTCTTCCACAGTCATCACTCTTACCCCGTCCCCTTCGCGCACTGTCCCCAGATTGCTAAACTTCTCCAGGGTGTTCCCCGTCCTCGGCATGAAACCGTGAACGTCCCAGCCACTGTCATTGAAAGAGAGAACCGCCCGCACAGCGGCCATGTTGATGTCCCGGTGTAACTCCTCCAGTTTCGATAACTGAACTTCCATCCACCGCGCCCTCCGCTCCAGTGCCATTGTCAACGCGGCAACTTCGTCTTCTTTGTTAGCACCTTCCTCATTCCCGTCGTCGAGGAAATCATCTCCCTTGAGCATATCGCGGAGGACCCCATCGAAAGAGGAGCTATCGTCCCAGGTGGTTCGAGGGAGAAGACGCAGAAGGTCGGATATGGTCTGGGTCAGAGTTTCCAACAGCTGCTGAAACGATGAGACCGCGTTATCGATCGACCCTGAAGGCATAGCGTTGGCGAATGATCCCCCGCCAACAGAGAGAGCTGAGAGAGCGTGTACGAGCGGCCCATATTCCAAAGGCATCTTGGCCGCGGGGTTAATTTTCGACACGTCGAAGATTGGGTGGCGGGAAACATTCATGTAAGGCGCCTGCATATCGATCTGAAGAAGCAACTCCTCTACTGATGTTCCTTCGGTAGATGATGCTCGATCCGGAGAAATCGAGCGTGAAGGGGTCGAACTTGTCTCAGCACCGGCAGACAGACGCGCTTCTGGGAGGTCGGGAGTTTCTGCAGTAACAGCGGAAGGCTGGGCAGAGCTACCATCTTGATTCTGGTCATCCTTCGGGATTCTGATCGGCTTTGTCACGGGTCTATACTTCTTCGGCATCTTGGAGAGCATTGGGATGATTTCGACGGTATTCGTGCTGGCGGGACCGGGAGAACGATCGGTGTCGGAGACCTTCACGAGAGCAGAAGTAGAAGCTTGCTGTTTAGCCTGTTTCGCCGCCTTTTTGGCCTGCTGCTGTTTCAGCTTCTCAGCTGCCGCCAGGGCAGCCTGCTCTTTGGCAGCCTCGTCTCTCTTCGCCTTCTCCTTCTGCTTAGCGTTCTCTTCAGCGAGACGGGCTGCCCTCTCTCTCTCCTCCTTTTCCTTCAACCTCTCCTTCTCCACGGCAGCCTGTTGCTTCTGCGCAGCTCGTAAAACAGCCCTCTCCTGTGAGATGCGTTGCCTCTCTGCCGCCCGTTCTGCTGCAACCGCCATCTGTGTAGCCTTTTTCAGCGCCTTGGCATCGGGTCTCGGTTGTATCCCTTCCGATGCTGGATCACCGGTAGCTTCACAGCTGGCAGGTGGAAGCTGGTCCAAACGAGTGGGTGGGTTGGTGTCTGCCGAAGAGGTTGGGAGCGCGGGGAAGTCCGATAACGATAAAACGACCGAAGATGCTGGAGATGGTGACACTGGAGTGAACAACCGCGCCGCAGGGAAGAACGGAATATGGATCGAAGCAGAAAACAAGGGGATATTAGTGATATGATTGGCAATCGGGCCAGAGGAACACAGGGGAGGGAGAATAGGAAGCTTGCACGGCGGAGAAACCGAGATGTAGGGGATTGAGTGAGGTTAAAACGCAATCGTCGCCGTGGTAAAGTGAGTTCCTTTCCCCCTCCGGGTGCGTAGCGGGCGAGATCGAGTTGAATAGAAGTGGTGTTCGTGGGGCGGAGAATTATGGCATAGGCATAAGCTTAGATTGGCATAAACGTCAAAACGCCTTCGCGCGGTAGTACGGTTCACGATTATTGATAGAGTCTCCGCGCTGGGGAAGGTACGGCGCTCGGTACGGTGTCCTTGGGGCTCCCTCCCCTTGTAAAGCGAAAAGATACTCACCGTGCGCTGACCCACTTGCCTGAACAGCATCCTTTTGGAACATCGAGACATTGGTATGGGAGTGTGTGGGATTGGGACCAGGACGGAGCTGCGTGGGTGGCGTCAGGCCAGGAGGGGGTCCGAATCCGGAGTTGGAAGCGTAGGAACCCAGTTGTTGCATGCTCATCTGAACGGATGGGTCCACATGATTAGAGGGCATGCCCGCGGACATGATCGCAGGATCAGTGAAAGGACTATTAGGAAAACTAGACTCCCATTGTGATCCTGGACCTGAAGTTCGGGAACGATGAGCCAAACCCTCCACTTACGAGCAAGGATTTCTCACCGGAGTGTATTTGGGGGGCGTTTGCGCGATCACGACTAGAGTTTATGAAATCACGGAGTTGTGCCTCGCTGATATCGTTGTCGAAGGGCTGAAATTGACTCAATTGCTGTTGGGGGTAGGGGGAGGCTACTTGTGCTTGGCGGATAGCAGGAGAATTGGACACCGAACGAGACTGAGAGGGGAAATAGTCGCTAGTTTGACGCCTCGATAGGTTCCACTGGTTCGAGACAGAATTCGTTGTCGATAAATCTGGAGATTCGTAGTAAGAAGGGTGCGGGATCATGTCGTTCAGCAACGATGCTGCTGGGGGCAAAGGAGAGGTGGCAGCGGAATTCTGTTTGCCACGCGCAAAACCAAACCGGGAGACTTTTCGGGTCGAATCGTCGTCAAATGGAGAATACTGTCGTTGTGTTTGTTCTTCCTTGCTGTCGAAAGGGTTAAATGACCCCATGTACCCAGGGGTAACAGTCGATTGCTGGGGGGGTCGAGCGGTGGCAGGGTCATAAATGGAGCGGGCAGAGCTGTGGGTATAGTTCAAACCGGGAGGCGAGGCGAAGCCAATAGCCGGGGATGCAGGGTTCGAAAGTCCAGGGAAAGCCTCCAGGAAACTACCCTGGAAGGGCATACCAGCTTCTGCATCCAAATCGGGGAACTCCATCTGAGTGTTCGTGCCCTCCTCTGCCAACTTTGGATCCAGGTTGAAACTGAATCCTCCGTATTCATCACCACCACCTGTCAATACTTGCAAGGTACGGTCGATATCTGGAAAAGGGCTGATAGCAGAGGCGGGGGGTGGTGCCTCCCTCCTTGCGCGCAAATCGTCGATTAAAGCCTGCGCTTGCGATGACATCTGGTAAGAAGTTGGTAAGATAGTAGATTCGGTTGTTTGTGTCCATGTTGGAGGAGGAAGACCGGGGGGTGCCAATAGACCAGGGGGAGGAGGTATACCAGGAGGTGCTGGGATCAGCACGGGTTGTTCAGATCGGAAAAACTGAGATCGCAAAGCTGGAGAGTCGTTGGAGGCCTCCTGAGGAACGGGGCCGGCGTCTGAATCGACAACAGCGGACGAGAGTGCAGGTGATTCTGCGGACTGAACAGTAGACGGGAGAGGAGGAACGACGTCTTTAGGCTTTATTTTAATTGAAGGGGTCGTGGGTCTCGCAGTAGTTGTGGACAAGCTAGGTGTTTGAGGTCGTGAAGAGGGCTGTGAAGGGGACCTTACGGCGGCAGTTTTTCGCTCCGCACGAGTTGTGGTACGGACATCGGCCGAACTTGGGGTGGTGGTACGTTGTGGTCTGGTCGTGACAACTCTCTTCGCTGGACCCTGCCGACTGGATGTAATAGTCGAAGTTGCGTTCTTAGCCCAGCCAGCGGTGCGAGGGAGCCCTTTATGGATGAGATTAGCAAAAAAGATGGCGGGTGTAACAAGAGTGCCATACCTTCTGCCTCGTCGGTCTTTTTGACCGCAGCCACTCGCAGTCTGTCCTCAGTGTCTTTGAGGGTATGCTTTCTGGAGAGTGATTCAATATCAGAAGAGGGAATACCACTGTAAGACATACAACGTTGTGAGGTCCTCCTTGGTAAAACAATCCTTCTCATCACCCCACTCGTGAAGGTTCATGCAACCGTGGTCTGAGCATGTCTGCCCACGAAGGAACGTCATACAGTACTTTGTCGTTCCGTAACTTGCCCGCATGACGTCTCCCCCACCACCAGGCGGAGGGGCGCCATCAACGGCACCGATACATCGCGCGGCATCCTCCTTCCTATGGTAGGTGACGTAGAGTCCAATGACCGGATTCTTGCGGTTCGTGGATGTGCGTTTGACGATCAAAATCTTGGATATCTTCCCATACTGACCAAAGTAGTCGTTAGAGCGTAACGTCGGAATTAACTATGGTAACTTGGTCAGCGACGGAATACCATCGGGATACGGTAGTGGGGCTAACCTCCTCCTTCGCAAATCGGGGGTTCATGTTGACAATGTACACAACGTTACGTTGCACAACGCGAACGTTGGCGAGGTGTCGTCTCCCCAGCGTGTCCAGATCCTTGCGCTCTCGCTCTCTCTGTTTCTTCTGTTGCATCAGTCGCTTGTGACTATAAGATCCGTGAGTGACTCCCGGCGACGAGGGATGAGGTAGACGTACTCCTCCTTGTTGATAGCTTTGAACTGAACAGCGTCGTCTGTGTACTCTCTCCTGCATGCGGGACATCTTCCGTTGAGGTTTTCCTTGATGTGATGCCAACAGAAACGACAGATCTAAGTGGAGACCTGTTGTCGGTCATCACGTAAAGATTGGAGAAGGAAGAACCGAACTTGATAACCACAAGGGCATGGCCTGAAGTTCAAGTCAGACATATCCATCTCCTCGAGACAGAGCGGGCATTCTTGGTCTTCCTGGCATCGATCAAACGGGAAAAATCAGCGGATGCACGGGGACGGGTCATCAGCGAGCACGACGGGCAAACACGTACTGCTTCATCGTCGCTCCAGTACGCGTCCTGTACACCCGCGAGGACGCGGGACTTGGATTGTATCGATGTGGCACCGGATTGGAAAACGGGGGCGGGCAGGGACGGATGAGCATTGGATCTTGCGGACATTGCTTATCTATTCGTTTGAACGACGCGCTCTCGAATCGAAAACTATTCTGAACAACGACACGCTGACGACGAGCGATTTGGAAGGGTGTGTAGGAACGCGACAAACAAGTTCCCGTCCAAGGGACCCGGCGTGGTCCACTGGCCAACTTAAAAATTCCCACGGTCCGAGTCTCACGGACCTCCCTATGACGACACGCCGATTATACAGATTTTACAGGTTTATTTTACAGAATTAGAGATCCAAGTCAAGGTCATCATCCAGATCCCTTCTGCGCTGGTACTGGAGAGCAAATGTCAGCGGGCGTAGGTGGGAGGTGGTCCGGGACGGCACCGACCACAATAGATCCTTTGGCGTTAGACTTTTTATGGGCCTCCTCAGCCTGAGTGAGGGTGAGCCTTTGCGCAGCAGGAAACGGGAAAGAAACAATGTACCTGTTCCAGGAGGTCAATGAGCTGACTCTCAGTAACCTTGCCCCTGAGCTGCCCGGTCTGGGCCATTCTCAAAAGTATTGATTCGATCTGCTTGGATCGTTCAGGACTGACAAGAGAGATACGAGCAACTGACATGGACGACTCAGCAAGTGGTCAGCTAGTCACCTATGGCTTTTTTACGGCTCACGTCGTTCTCGGGCACCAGGATCCAACACTGTGGCCAGCAGATCTCGCCTCATCTCCTCGTTCGCCGCACGTTGTTTCAACTCCTCCTCATCTGGCCCATCCGTACGACCAGCAGCGTTCTGTTGCAGTTGGCTAATTCTGGCGGCACGAAGAGCCGCGAGCTCAGGGTCATCAGCCATGTCGAATTATCAAGACCGGAGGTCGAGGAAGAAGGAAGTGATCATATTCGGCAAGTGCCGATGGAAAGTGTATCTGGTAGAACAAGCCTAAAAATCAGAAAGTAACGACGCCTGTGTAGTTCTCGCTCCCTCGAATGCTGCCCGAATAGTTGTGAACACCTTGCTTACTAAATCCTCCCAGTCCCGGAGAAGATGTTGGAGACGGGGAAGAGTTTGCCTGTACGTTCCACGCTGAACCCGTACCAAGTCCAGCCCGTCGCTTTACCGTTCCCTGGACGCATGCGGCCGCGTGATCCAACAACCCACGGTATAGCCCTTCATTGAACCCTACGCACTGTAACCCAATGCATGCAACTCTCAATGCACCTGCAACGTAAAGTTGATTGGTTTCGTAACTGTTCTGAGCTGAGAGGTTCTTGCGTCCGGCGAGAGTCTCCTTGACGATCACTTGCATAGCCTGGGGGAACCTCGGTCATCCAACGTTGCAAGAGAAAACAATAACCTACCTCGTTGGAAAGGTTGCTCCACTCTTCCGGGATCAGGTCTTGCAACCTAACCGCCTTGTACGTTCCGGCGTAGTACCACTTTCCGTCCTTGCTGTAGAAACATTCTGTAGGGCTTGCAAGGGATCCGATGACGTCCACGGTATTCCAGTTGTGAGCGGTCACAGTCCGTGGGTTCGTGATGCACTTGAAGATGGGCGTCAACATGAAGCCGTGCTCTTCGCGATCGGGACACCAGGCAGTCGTAAGTTCTTGAAGGATGCGGTAGTTTGACAACCTGCGGTGTGAAGATTAGGTTTATCGATGGGATTATAACGCAAAATGGTACCCGTGTCGGAGAAACTGAAGCTAAACATGGAAGGTGAGTTTTAAAATCGTAGGTGAAAGGAGGACGAACATTGCAGGCGCTCAAGATAAACTCCTTGATGCTCATACTTGCGGGGAGAACAAGCGGCTTCAACTCGTCATCAGGGACACTTTCAGGCAAAGGCAAGGAAGCGAGTAATGTGTGTCGAGCCTTCAAGCGTTCCTCGGGGTCATTGGCCGTCTTGAAGATTGAGTGAGACTCTGAAGTCGGAAGCATTGGCCCAGGAGAATCAAGGACCATCTGAGGAGTAGAAGTTCCAGTACTAGTGCCTGCCCTGCCAGTAGCCTTGGTAGATAAATCAGAATACATCGCTTCCTCGGGGCAACAGTACAACCGACATCGTCATAACCAGGAGGTTGTTCAAACGCTTCCCGCCCAGGAGACCTAATCGACAGGGCTTTAGTAGCTTTCTGCAAGTCCATAGCCAATTTCTCCTCGAGTTCTTCTTTCTTTGTAGTGAGAGCAGCAAGAGTTTGTTGTAATGTGGTCTTCTCGGTCTCTAGCCGTTCGATAACCAGGGTCTTCAGCTGAATCGATGCGCATGCAGTAATAAGCCGACCCGCAAGGAGATCGCGAGCACCGAGGGCGTCCGCCAGACGAGTATCAGGCCGAGAAACAGAGTCATAGTCATGGGGGTGCGAGGGCGGAGTCAAAGAGAGTTTATCCAAGGAGTGTGCCGACTGAGATGTGGATTGAGAGCTGGTGATGGACTTGACTGGGGAGCCTGGCGATCCAAACATTGTGCTGAGTAAAGACAGTGGAGAAGGTCCGAGCGGTTCACGTTCAGCCTTGAAGACGATTCAAGAAGGAAGGAACTGGATGGTTGGAATTAAGAGCTGTAGCTTAGCCCACGTGACAGATTAGTACAGAACATATCCGTATCCAATATACACATACAACAACGGTCCTATTGTCAAGACACTCTCCAGGAGTGGACATCGTAAGAGTAAACGAATGAAGTACAAAAGAAGGAAATTACTCGATACAAAACCACAAAGCCCGTATACAGACTCCAGAGAGGGGTCAAAGAAGGAAGAACACGGAAGTGACAAAGACTACCAATAAACCAGTGATGGATTGGACATCAACCCTTCCAGCAGCGCTGGCGTTGGTCGCTGTTGGGGATGGAGCACCGGCCCCAGTGGAAGAGGGGCTGACGTTGCTCGGAAGGACCGACGACGAAGTGGAACCCATGGCCTTGGCGCGGAAGGCATCGAAGGTATTGGATCCGCTCGTGTCAGGATTGACTGCAAACACCATCCCGCTCGAACAATGGTTAGCTTGAGCACAGTAAACCCAAATCGCCTTGGTGTCGTTCACAGGGACGGTGAAAGTGGGGAAGTCGGTAATGCCATCACCAACAGGTTTGCTGGGAGAGAAAAAAAGTTAGATCGAAGGGCCTCAACCCCGAGAACGATAACTCACTATCCAGAATTAAAGCCGCTGATCAATGGCTTGCAAGGATCGCTGAAGGTGGACTGAGTAGCGGTATGGTTTTTCTGGCGGAACTCGAAGGTGACAGTGTCTCCCGCTTGGGCAACAACAGTGGTGGGGTCGAATAGGAGACGACCAGGGCCGCCGACGACAACACGGTGATTGCTGCCAGTGGTGGGAGTGGAGGTAGGCGGAGGATTTACGACGACCGGAGTGGAGGTGGAAGTTGGTAGCGGGGGTGGGGGGCTAGTCGATACCGCTGGGGGCGTAGAGGTAGAGACCGAAGAATTGCCGCTGGCCAATGCCTTGGCTTTGAAAGCGGGGAACTGGTCTCCTGGATTGACGGCGAAGACCATTCCTTGTTGACAGTGATTCCCTTGGCGGCAATACACCCAAATCGGCTGAGTGTCACGGATGAAGAACCGAGCACCGGGGAAGGGGCCAGCTACGTTTTCTGCGGGGACTGGTACACTACAAGCTTTGTCAGTCAAGGGGCATTCCACGTCACAAAGGGGGACTGACAATCCGGAGTCAAAGCCATCGACAGTGCGCTGGCAAGGGCTGTCGAAAGAAGACTGGGTGATAGTGTGATTTTTCTGCCTGAAAGTAAAAAACACAGAGTCTCCCGGTTGGGCATTCTGGAAATACGCGGTTTCAGCGAAGGTCATGCAACGAATACTGAGTGCCACTGACCACAAACTCCGGGGTGAACACAAGGCCAGCAGTGCCGCCCACGGTTACGTTGAACTCCACAGCAGTCACCTGGACTGCGGCGGTCGCAAACAGTGCAGAAAGCTTAAGAAAGTCGGAAAAGTGCATGTCGTCAAGACTGAGGGGAAAGGAGAAAGAAAGTCGTAGCGCTCGAAAAGAGGGAAGGAGGGTGAGAAGAGTAGAAGGGCTTCCCGTTCCATCTTATAGGTATCCAGGCAGGCGAACTCGGACAATTGAACCGAGCATTGGCCTTTGTCTCCGGTTTCATCTATCTCGCTATTGTCTCGCCTTTGTCACTTGTGTAATCTGTCGGATTCCCACGACCGGTGAGTCCTTGCAACTCCGACAGAGGCTGAGCCGGTCGTGCGGTTGGACCGTCTGCTGTGCTCGGGATTGCTAATAGGGTATAGGGCATTAACGGAACGAAAACAGCCCGAGATCCCCACTGACAGGTCTGCGGATACAAGGCGGAAAGTAAACCACGTAAGGGAGCACAATGTAGAAGCAACCGACCAATAGCGTGTGCGGAATATATTCAATACTTAGTCGATTTCGATTAGGTCCATGACTTCAGAAACCTCGGGGTCTTCAACGGAACCTCCCCCTTCTGCACTCTGGGAGGGCCGAGGCTTGTGCAGATGCGGACTGCCTCGCCTCGCCCTCTCGATGAGCTCAATGAAATCTTGTTTGTGTAGTCGCTAGGTGGAGTCAGCGACGAGAACCAGTCAGTTGGCTTCGTCAAATCACCCACCTGGTATTCGTCTGTATCGCCGATATCCACCTTTTTTGTCTTCCCCTCGCCTTCCCATTTCTTCAGCTCCTTCTTAAGTTGTTCCATATTTTGCCGTTGGTTGGTTGATCTGTCCTGGTTGGCATTATATAACATCGTCCACCTGGGGAATATTATTAGGAGTGACCCGTACACGGAAGAGATGAAACCGTACTGTTGATGGCGAGCCACTAGAGCATTCTTGTCCCCGGTCGTGCCAAGTTCTGCTTGGCTCAGCAGTTCGCGTATCTGTTTCTCCTTCATTGTGTGGTAGTTCAGTTTCGGTAAACGATGGTCGGGGTCACTTTCTTGTACCCTGAATCGTTGCCCACTGTTGGTCGACGTGCCCAAATGACGAGGGATCACGAGCCCTCACCTGTCCTTTGGTTTCTTGGAAAATACCTTGGACCATTCAGCCTTCTGCTTCGGTTTCGAAGGGGTGGAAGTTGACCCGCATCCGTTGTCGATATGCACATTGATCGTGTCAAACGGCACAAAAGCGTGACATATCGGACAATCTATCAGGCCTTCTAAACCAATACAGGCAGAGAGCGTAAGAGTTGTGGAAGGCCCCAGCTTAACCCTCACCATCCTTCGAAACAAGTTTTCTCCTCTTGCTGGGAGTGGACGGTCCGGCGGCAGTACTAATGCCTTCCCCCGTTAATGGCCTAGAGTCAGCGTTGGCGGTCGCAAGTGTTAAAACTAGAGTCCTGCGAATGAGGTTGCCTGTTTAATCATGCAAATAAAAGGGATATCAGCCGCGGAATAGCGCACCTCGCAGCCTTCCATGACTCAGTGATATCCTCCAACGCCACTATTGGCCGGAGTTGACCCTCACTCGCGCTCTTCCTACAGACCGGACATTCTTGTTTTGAAGTCATAGAGTTCCTGATGCACTGTACGTTTGGTGTAATCACGAAGTCGGAATCATTAAGTACAAACGCAAACCTACCAGCGAACAGAAGCAGTGTCCACACGACAGTGAAACCGGCCCCCTATAGAACTCTCTGCATATCTTACAGGTCAGCGAAGAGTCGAGGTGCTCCAGCTCCTTTTGTGGGAAGTCGGAAGGGTCTGCAACTTCCAAATCCAATAAACTTTGCAGGTGGTTCCTCTTCGACATTTTCCGGGGAGGGAGGGGGGAGAACCGGGGGTCGGTGGGTGAGAGTCACGATCGTATTGGTTTGAACCATCGACGCGTTCTAATAAACCGGGCGTGACACCCGCCCATCCCAGGTCCCGTGGTTCGGTCACACGCGTCTGTCACGCGATCCCGAGGACTCAGAGGAGGAAGGGGTTTCCAGCTACTCGTAAATCGGGATGGAAAAGAACCACGGAGAGAGTAAGAAAGACAGGGATAAACTACTACGGGCGGGTAACAAACTTCTCTAAAGCATACAACACGCCGACCCCTCTACGAATTGGCCTTCAGAAGATCAGAATCGAGGCTTTCAAGCGCCGTAGTTGAGCCGGAAGACATCGTTGTAACTGAATGTGATTATGATCAGAGTGAGTCCGTGCTGTGAGGAATGCTGCAGGTGGGTGGACGTACACATAGTAACTACCACCGTCGGGAATTAGGTTAAAGACTTGACTGAACTGGAGTGGGTTAGGGCTGTCGTCAACCTAAACGGGTAAAAAAATGTCATCGGGTTGCTGATAACTCATGAAAATGGATTCGTACGACAAGCAAACCGGTCACGCTGACAAGGATGGCGCCGGTTTCCGACGATGGCTGGGCGTCCAGCGTGGTGACCTTGTGGTTGACCTTCCCGAACGGCAGGGTCTTGATAACAGGTCAGTTTTCTGGGCGGGGATGTGGTGCCACGGAGACGTCACCGAAAGTTTCTCCAGGATGGCAGCGTTACCCAGGATTGGGGTCCCCTCCCAGGTGAGCATGGACTGGGGGCGCTGATGATCCGGAAAATGTTGATTAGATCCCAGATGGGGGCCAGGTCTCCCATCCGTAGCTCACATATAGAGGAAGCAGATTGCCCCGGTTGGAGTCAAAGGTGGTGTAGTAAAAGTCGGTGAACTGCTTTGCGATGGTGTTGATATCGGCCATCGTAATCGTCGAAGTCGAGGTCCAAGTTTGTTGCCCCCGATCAACTCAGACCGCCGCGATCATGAATCTGCACAACGTCGTCGATGTCAACCGTCCAGGCATGCGCAGGAAGTCCTCCGCACAGAACCTCCTCGCGTCGTTCAAGAGCTCGACCGCACAGATCCAGGCGAACATGAATCCCAGTTCAGCTACACCATCACCAAGTATCACCCCTGCGACACCCACAGCCATCTTCCCGCCAACGACACAGATGCCACAGAACAAGGAATGGGACTCCCAGTCCATCGTGTCCGACCCATTACCACCGCCTCCGGTAGCCCAGGGACAGTTCGTAAACGCTATCGACTATGTTCGCGACTTAGTCCAAAAACGGATTGTCACCATGACATACCTACGGAACGTCCACGAAGGGTGCGCATCTCATATCTTCCTTCGGGGTGGGGGACTTGACTTGGAATTAAGGCGATCTCACTGGTTCCATACTGTCATTATGACAAAGGCTGACATTGAGCGTCTGTTCCCGAACCACGCCATGAGGAAAAGGTGTGTGCCCTCAACTCTGTCAATGGTACCTCCCTGACCTTTAAACAGAACATACAGGTTTGCCGTGCTAGGAATGTCCCTGTCAAGCATGTTTGACGTCAAGGACACTTTCGACCTACTGAAAGGCCTTCTCAATATCTTGTCGGAATACGAGCAAATCAAGGATGATCCAATAGACAAGCCAAAGATGGTGCGGTATTCTTTCCCTGGTGGACCGGATTCCCTCCCCGTTGACTCTTAGCTCTCTTAGCGGATATTCCGGACTAAACTCAACAAGAGGCAAGGATTTGGCGAATACGCCATGTCCTACTCGGACTCGTCGGAAACTTCCTATCTAATCACCCCTACAATGGTCTCGTCACTCTACCAAATGTGTGAAGATTCTTTCCATTAACCCCTCGTTGCAGCCATTCCCGTTGGATTACCAGCAAACCGTGATCTCTCTGTTCGACATATTATCCGAAATTTATAACAAGATCTCGAGATACCTTGGCCCGCCCCCAATTGGACAGCAGATGTTTGGGCCCCTGGGTCTGTTATCTCCCCACCCGGGTGTTTCTTATCTGTTTACCGGCTCTGAGCCGTACGTACACACTCCGCTCGAAAGCGAATCGAGTTTGTGGGGAATTGCGAATGCCAATAACACGCCAGGATCCATGGGGAGTCCACCGCCGAACTGGACGTCGGCATATGGGGAGATGGTCTTGAAAGTTGACGGTAAATTCAAGGTATATATGACCCAGTTGTTGATGCTTCCGACCCGACTGATTGACACGTCACATAGAAAATCATTGGGGTTCTTCTCAAGGAACTGGACGACTATGCCCGAAGCAGCATGAGAGACGAATTGGCTTCGTTGGATCCGTTGCTCAGGAGCACTGGGTTGGGCCATGCTGGACATGACTTGGATGGTGCTGCGTGATTCCGGCTTGTTTTACCCGTATATGCTTTGTGGCCCATATGTACATATCGTATACTCTAGTTACCATAATTTGTAGTTTAATGTTATATCCAGGATACACAGTAACTGAGAAGAGCGTTGGGGATGTGGTCACCACTTCAAAACGCGCGCATTGCCACGGAAGAAAAAAGCAAGACGTTCTGCATGGGACCAAAAATTCGCTATCGCCAGTTGTTTAACGGAAGGGAAGTTGAACGAGGCTTCAAAACCGTTGATAATCCCTGGCAATGTCTTCGCACATGTCGGTCGTTCGCTGCGGGGCAAGAGTCGTTTTGGGAGGAGATGGCTGGATCCACCAGGATGATGATCACGCACGCGATTTTGTCACAGCGCTGGTGCGCGCGCGTCTAGCCGACAGTTATAAACCCCTTGACTCTGACCCCGACGGACAATGTGCGTCTGAGGTGGTCCCCGTCCGGCCACCCACCACTGTATACTCTCAGCCCACAATGAAGGTCGACCACCCACCCTTCTTCGTCTCTCCAAAGCTCTCAGCAAGCAGCTTCGCTATGCCGTCTCGCCCGATGAAGAGGTCCAGGTCCAGGTCCAGGTCTAGGGACGGTCAGGTAGATCGCCCTCTGGTGAGTACCTTGGTCTTTGACGAGTTTGAAGGGCCATTCCAGCTTGACTCACCCTGCTCCGCAGAAACGAGTGACCCTTGCTCCTGTAAAGGGCGCAGATGTCTTCCCCCAGAGACCTCTCTTTCACACCGTTCTCCCGGTCATTGATTTCTCGCAGCAAAAGTCTCCAGCCATCCCCACGGGTGGTTATTCTATGACTCCGTTGTGGGGACCCAGGCCCCAGAGCAATACCACCACCCAACCTCCTTCTCATGAGAATCAAGTAGATGATGGCGATGTGGTGAGCTTGATGTCCGCTTAGTACATTCACGCATAATTGACCATCTTCAAGCGAATGGATTGTGATACGACGTCAAGGCGATCAGCATCACCGAGTGTACTCCCTTCACCCTCAAACGATCCGACGCAGAGCTCTCCCAACCCCACCAACACGGGATGGATGACGCTTCGAAGCCCGAAGCCGCTAACAAGCTGCCCGTCTCTGGAGATGAACGAAATCTTACCCTCAGCTTTCCAAGGCCCAACATCCCAAACCACCCGTACGAGTCAACCTAAGCGGCCTCGATTCACCATGGGTCCCCGAAGTGATTGTGAAAAGTGTCGCGCGGGGATCAAAGGCCACTGGGGTCACTTTACTTGATAGCTTTCCATGCTCCTGGCCATGACCATTGTACCCGGATGTTTTTATCATTTCGTTTCATGCATATGCACACGCACCACACGTACAATACCTTATCATCCCTTATAGTTTTCTGCATATCACTCATTGACCCTTCCAAGTACATTCCTTCGACTAAATCGATTATTGACCTTCCCGAAACCTCGAGGTGATACCGGTGTGGTTTGAACTTTAAATACCTGTCACGTGCTCTCCCGACCAGAGGTGTAGCATGCGTGGGAAATATTGATGATCCAAGTGATCGAGACTTGTCCTCCGCCGAAAAAATACCTCCCGTCACCTTGCGGGGCTGATATAATGTCGACAACTCTGGAGCTCTTCTGGAATCTCTCTTCGTCCAAGAAAAAGGAGAGGCTAGATGCTACGGCTAAGCTTGTTGCCACTTTGCATAAATTCCAGTCGGAGTTTACCCCGGCGGAATTTTCGGACGGGGAGGAGATCTTAGACTCGGCCCAAGCGGACACTTTGGACACGTTCAATGCCCAAGATGTCTCATATTCCATCCGGAGGCTGATCCGGGGTCTCGCCAGCCCCAGGGAAAGTAGTCGGCTCGGATTTGCGGTTGCTCTCACAGAGGTAAGCCTGGTAGCCCATGCTCTCATATCACCTGCTAACAGAGCCGGTACACAAAGTTGTTGTCCAGACTAGATACTGTCACATGCGGCCAAATCATGAAACTTCTTCTCGACGCGTCGAAAACGCAGGGGTCTATGAGCGGCCAGGAGGAACGTGATAATCTCTTCGCACGGCTGTTTGGAATCACCTCCATCGTCCATTCTGGCCTTATCGTACGCAACGGCACTCTTCCCACCTCCTCGACGTCCGCATCATCGCTTGAAAGTTACGAACTGGTCGTTACCACGTTGATCGCGCTGGGAGAGAAGAAATCATGGTTGCGTGAGGGCGCTTGGTGGGCTCTTGTTTCCGCGATAGAGACTTTGGCAAAGTCAGAAGTGGGTTGGAAGGAGCAAGGAGTTCAACTGACTCTTGGTTCTATATATGCCAAAGGTACCGGGTGGACTCCAGAAAAGCTCGCTTTGACCCTGAGGCTGCAAGCTCTGTTCCCTGAGGAGGACTGGGGTCTGTTGCTGTCCTCGGTGTTCAAGAACACGGACATCCTTTCAACACAAAACTTGAAGGTTGTCGCCAATATCCTCAAGGTCCGTTCCTCTATCCTTCTAAATTGTGCGGCTGCTCCATTCTCTTCAGGAGTCTCGAGCTTCCGAGGAAGATCCCGAGTCGAGTGCAGCCCCAGGAACCTGGAAACCTCAGCTACACTTTGTCTGGGCTATCCTCCTCGATTTACTGTTACCCCAAGGCGAAAATGCTTCTCCCAATGGTTCCTTCCAAGACTTTTGGAGCTTAGTCGTTGATGGTAAGCATTTGTCCTCGAGAAACCTCCTCCTCGTCTCATTGGGATGTTCTAGAATCGCTCTTCTCGTCGAAATCATCTTCGGAACGAAAGTATTGGGGATTCCAATTGTTCCAAAAGGCGCTACCCAGGATTCGAAACTCCCAAGATCTGCCTTTCCTCTTCACCAAAAATTTTATGCGCTCCTGGATGAACCATCTCTCAAAAAGCGACCGCTATTTGCATAAGGCTGCTCTGTCTGTTGTATGTCATTCTTATCCTCACTCTACCCGTGCGAATGTCAATGGACGGACGATCAGGCCTCGGATATCATCTCGTGTGTGCAAGGCAACCCCACACTGGGCTTCACATTGATCCTCCAGCTCACGGGTGTCCATGGCTCGAAGCAGTTTGACAGTCTTACGAGGACGAAGACTGTAGAGAATATAATCAGTTCCATGAGTCCGGACGACATCGCCAACTATATCAATTATCTGCTCGAGCAGGTCAACGACGAGTCGATGTGAGTTGCGGCGTATCTCGACTCTATTACGCTGAATCTGACCGTGTTCTGCCCTCTAGTATTGACCCAAAGGCTACACACTCCCGACGGTCTTGGGTCATATCTCAGCTTGCGCTCCTAATTCGGAATGCATCGATACCAAAAGTGGACGCCTGGGTGTTCTCGATTCTGGATTGGTTCACTCTCAATGGCCTGTTCGTTATCACACGGAAGAACGAGAAGAGTGATTTGATCGGGGTAAGCTCAAATATGCCTTTTGGAATGGTGCCACAGTTCTCATTATAAGCTCTAGTTGCGTAAAATACCGAAGCCTCCCTTCTCCGAGGATCTGAGGAGGGAATGCAGGGTTAAGTTGCTGAGTTCGGTGGCAGAGTTAACTGGGCAGAGTTCGTCGATTAAATCGGGTGAGATTATCCATCCAAACCTCCACGCGAGCTGTGTTCTGAGCCATGTGAAGGCACGAATGAGAAGGGGCCTAGAGCTACAGGGGTTTCATCTAACGGAGAATTCTGGATTCTACACGTCCTGGAGACGATTAGAAAGCTCGAGAGCATGCCAAAGAGCGTTCACCTCGCATTCCCGATAGATGATGAGGATGAAGCCGGCGACAAACTTACAGACAAGGCCCAGGAGACACTCACAAGACTGAAAACTGTATGTCGAACACTAGCCATGGACATCATCCCGGTTATTCACTGCGTTCACAGGTTGAAAGCGAGGACCAACACTCTGTCCGTGGTGCCCAGCTGCTTCTAGCTGGAACCACCTTACAGCAGTATTGCATCGCTGGTCAAGAGGAGGACGATGAGGGCGAGGATGGACCAGATGTGATCGATGTAAGACATCCGATATCCCTCGCATTCGTTTTTTGTTCACGATTTTTCCCTCCAAAAAAACAGGTGAACGTAAATGCGGTCACACGGTTATTCCCTGCTGAGACATCCGATAAGGATAAGAAAAAGAAAAGACGCAAGAGTGGTGTAATCGAAGAAGCCAAGGCCGGGAATGAGGATGAACCACTTCCCATCGACATACTTGTGGACACAATCATCGGCTTTTTGGAAAAGGGAACTGCGTTTCTTCGGACTGTGGCAAACCAGTCGTTCTCGCTCCTCTCGGCACGTCTGGGGAGGAACACAATCGAGCTCATATTGACTGTGGGTAATCCTATCCCGTGATGCGATTGGTTTGGACTCAGTATGACGCAGCAACTGGAGCGAAGAGACCCCACCCAAGAGGGTGAGGACGAGGATGATGAGATGGAAGTCGAAGAAAGTTCCGAAGATGACGACTCTGACTCGGGAGCTGAGGATGATGAGGATGAGGACGAAGAGGACGAAGAGCCAGATCTCGAACTCCGGAGCAAGATCGAAGAAGCCCTTCGAGCGAGCGGAATCGAACCCGCCGATGATAGCGAAGAAGAGGGTGACTCGGAGGAGGAGGTCATGGACGATGATCAAATGATAGCAATAGATGACCAACTAGCGGAAATCTTCAGGTCAAAAGCCAGTGAGAAGAAAGGGGGGAAAGGTAAGATTCTGCAGTTTGGGTGCCGTCTACTCGTGCTGATCTGCGACTTCTTCAGATGCCAATGCGCAACGTGAGGCCACCCACTTCAAGAACCGCATTCTTGACCTCGTGGATATCTACGTCAAGAAACAACCATCTAGTGCTTACATCCCGCTCTTGATCCCACCCCTGCTCCAGCTTGTCATCACCGCGAGTCCGGAAGAAAGTCAATTTTCCGAGAAAGCGACCGGTATCCTTCGTTCACGTATTGGGAAATTGAAGGAATACCCAGAGAAGGATGAAACGATCGACATCGGTTTTATCCTCGAGGATTTACACTCGAAGGCTCGTCACGCACCCTCTGGAGAAATTCTCACGACGATCGGCCAGTGCTGTTGTTATCTGGTTCGGGCCCTCAACCGTACCAACACCGATGACATTGTTCACCTTGCGTACCGCCAATCCCTTGAAGATTTCGTGACGCGAAAAGCCTCCCGTCTCAACAGCGCTTTCTTCCAGGAGTTCGTTCGACGGTGCCCTGAAGCTGCATGGGACTCGAAGCAGGATATCTTGAAAGTATCCGTCTCCGAAAATGCCGTCAACGCCTACAGGAAATGCCAGGTTTTGGGGTTGTTGAATCTTTTATTTAACAACATTCCGACCAAGGTAAAGGAGTGATATCTTGCGCACAGTATTGTAGCTGATGACCCTTTCTCAGGACGGCACTTCCGAAGATCTTTTATCCTTCATCCCATCGTTACAGGACACTATCATCGCGTTGCTCGCTTCTTCTGTGACCTCGGGGGAGCTCACTACGGCACAGATGAAGGATGTCTTCAAGTTGGTTCTCACAGCCATCCGTCAGACAAAACGATTCCTCAAGAATAGCACGGAATCGGGATCGCTGTGGAAATCCGATGCATGGGATGGATTACTGGAGCAATTAACTAGCTCCGAGAAGTACGGACAGGCTACCGGGTTACACGCTATATGCAAACAGGCCCGCGACGCGACGCGTGTCCCCGAGCCTCGCGAAGCTAAGAAGGCGAAGAAATCCAAGGAAGTCGCCACAGTCGACGAGAAACCCCCTAAATCGAAGGCCAAACGAAAGGCGGAGGAAGTCGAGCCCCCTTCAGAAAAACCGCAAAAACCAAAGAAGAAAAAGACGAAGGTGGTTGCGGAGACTAGCTGAGGGCCAAATCTTTAACCATGTCCTTTAATTCTTCTATCGCAGCTGCATCGCCTGTATTTAGACAATCCCGCAATAGCTTAGTAGCCATTAAGAGCCTGAAGAATGTACATCAGGGTGTCGTTTTGTTGTAGAGAGTGATCAATCACGCACCGATTTCGCTTCTCCCGAGTCTCGACGGACCGTCTCAGCGTTTTCGATTTGGATGCTGCGAGTTGGAGAAGAGGTTCTGGAAGCCCAGCAAGTCGCCCACACTCAACACCAAAGGACTCCGTGGTAGTGCCGGGGGTAAGCTTATAGAGGAACACGACATCACGTGACCCATCCTGTAGGATGTCCTCCTTGTAGCCCATGTGGAGGTTTTCTACCTGCTGGGGCCATCGACGTTGGAGATCCTGTCCAACGGAAGCATAGTGGGTGACAAATAGCGTCTTGCATTTGTTATGTTGCATCAACTGGCGGAGTGTAGCATGCGCTATTGCCATCTAGAATGGGTATAAGCGTCAACAGTCCTTTTAGGTCGCACACAGACGTCACGAACCCCGTCGAAAGTAGACGTCCCGCGACCGAGCTCGTCGAGGATGACAAGGCTCCGGGACGTGCTCTTCTCCAATATCAGACTGGTCTCGACCATCTCGACCATGAACGTCGATCGTCCTCTGGCCAGTTCGTCCGAGGCTGTTCGACCGTGAGTAATTTTTATGAAAAAGGTCTCATGGAGTCGGAATCGTACCACCCATCCTGGTCATAATTCCGTCAAGAATACCCATAGTAACCGCCTGTGCGGGAACGAAAGATCCAACTTGAGCCATGACCGTGATCAAGGCGACCATTTTCGTCGTGGAACTTTTCCCCCCCATATTCGGTCCGGTGATGATTTTGCATAGTTCACCCCCCGGGGGCTGACCTCCGAACCGGATGGAGTTCGCTATACACGGACGTTCAAGCAGGGTCTCCACGATCGGATGTCTCCCTCCCACGATTTCCAACGTGTCGTCCTCGGTAAATTTCGGGCGGACGTACGTCTGCTGCTCTTTTGCGACAGCAGCGAAACTCTGAAGACAATCCGCCATCGCGAGTCTGTTGATGACATCTCTCATTCGCGCGCCGTGGTTGTCAATGATGTCAGCCAGAAAAGATGCATAGGCTTTGTTGGCTTCGGCTTCGAGCTTCTCTGCGGCACGAGCTCGTTCTTCTGATAGTTCTGCCATCTTCGGCGTCCGGTACCGCTTTACCACAGTAGTACTTTCCACAAGGTTATTCTGCAGAAGAACGGAACCTACAAGTTTGCTCACCCTCCTACATACGCCCAGTCATCTGGAACATTGACAGATCCGGCCTCGATATTTTTCCGGGAGATTTCGATAAAACACTGCAGACACCTTGAATAGGACACGCTGGGAATCCGAGAAAAAGCACACCTTTTCGTGAGGGAGATCCTTGAACTCGATTGTGTCATCTCCTAACCGTTTGCGTACTGTGCACAAAGATCAGAGATTGTAGGAGAAGACTGATTTGTATACGGCACCTGTCTGTAGTTCTTGGTCCAGGTCGAATTCAACGGCAATTATCACCTGGTGAGAGGTCTGATTGAGAGGATTTAATGAGGCAAGAAAAAAACACACACGTCATGACGACCGCTAACAAGATCACAATACTTCGAAGTTTCGGTCCACATTCTCTCTTTCTTACCTGCCCTCGCAGCACCGTGGTTCATCTGACCCATAAGCTCCGTCATAATCGGCCGCAACTTGGGCAACACAAAGATGGTGGAATTGAGGATGCTCGCGTCACATCCAACGTCTGACGGACGGTGATACTCGGGGAACTTGTTTGCGATACAGTGGAAGGCTTCGATGATGTCGCAGAGCTCCGGGGGTTTACACTGGTCCGGAATCAGTATCCGTGTGGTCAGGGAAATGAAAGACCGTACACTCCCGTACTGGATTCTGCAAAGACCCTTTTCCAAGTCGGGGAGGTCAGACAAGATTTCCAGCAGCGCACTGATGGCTCTACTTTCACTGTAGTCGTGTATCTCCTGAACGGCGTCAAGACGCTTGTTAATATCCCTGGGGAGGGTGAGTAAATACTCAAACCGCCTCGATGCGGACCCACTTGATATCCAAGAGCGGCCTCCCAAGTAACTCTCGCAACTTCCGCAGCCCGAATTTGGTCTTGGTCTTATTCAAGATCCCCAGTAACGATCCTTCTACTTTATAATCGGTTTCATTATAATAGATCTCTCTGCGACGTCGGGAGGAGTCAACCAAGCAGAAAAGAGGATGAGCGGATGACCTACAGGTTTGTGAGGGTATTAGCATTGAGTAACATATGATTACGTTCCGTGAACTGCCTGATTCTGGTCTGCTTGCGGAAAACTCTGATAATGCTGAACTTGGAGAGATGTTCGACCATGTGCGCTAGCGCAATGATCACTTGTTTGGGGTATTCGATTAGAAGTCCGACGAGGGCTGGCACGAAGCTTAGCCAATATCCACTCGCAAGACTCATAAACACCAGTACCTGCCGACCCACTCTCGGTGTAGAACTTGGAAAGATACGAGAATGCACTGGTATATGACTGGGGTTCGTTGAACCTTTCTATTCGTACCGCAATATCACCGTCAGGGTGACTGAACGAGGCGTGAGTTCGAGCCCGATGGCGATTTCTGATTAGCTCACTTTGCGTAGTGTGTAAGCAGTCGTTCCGTTTCCCTCGAGAGACCGCTCTCAGGAAGTAAGAGCTCGTGCGGCCTTGCGTGCATGATGCGATTCTGTCCGTCCCTAAGAAACTCGAATGGTCCGATACACAAACATGACAAACCTCTAGCTCACTCCTTGTTTTGTTGTCTGTAACTCCATCATGAATTCTGTGTGCAGAGAGCCACTAGATTTACACACCTTGGAATTCGTCGTATGTGACCCCTCCCGTAGTAGGACACACGATTATCATTCCGATGCGGGTTGAATTGCTATTTGGCCCCCCACGGTTTTCTACGACACACATCAAGGTAGGGGGATGATCTTGGTCTATCGAACCCAGTTCGTCCACGTATGTGGCAACCGTGTAAATCTGCGTCACCTCTCGCTTAAACGTTTCGTTGCGGGTTTCTCCAGCTTTCTTCAAAGCACGAGTCTCCATCTGGTCAACGAGTCCGACCTTATACCCACGGTAGAGAAGTCTGGCACAAATCGTCAGCGCTAGTAATCTGAGCTAAAGTCGGTCCACGGACTTTTTCAGGTGAATATCCCGGCGTTCCATAGTGACCATGGCAGTGGGTATGTTACCCTCATTCGAGAACTGTACACCGAGCACTTTATGGGCAACCTAAGAGACATTGTGAGGGTGGAAAGCGAACGGCTGTAATCAGATAGTACCTCGGCGTCCTCCTCGAAGAGAAGACATTTATAGCCAACCTCGAACATAAGTACAACACCTGGGTACTGTTTCTTTATGTTCGATATCTGTCACGAAATACCTGAGGTTGGAGACATGCGTAGATAACATGAACACGTACCTGTCTCTCCAAAGCGGTTAGATTAGCTTGATCAGGGGGGAGCTCGCTGGGCTCTTCGAGGGTGACATGTTCGGGATTTCTACGCGTCTTTCGCTTTCTGGACTTCGCCTTTGACAACCCAGACATGAAGTGTTTAGCTATCGCGGCAGCGGTATCAGGGACATTCGGTAGAGTCCCCGCTGGGCCGGCAGGCGAAGCGGTCGCAGGTAAACGTTGGATGAAGCGATTGTTCTCATTTAGCAGACTCCTTGAAGCAGCCAAGAGTCTCTTCTTACGAGCACTGTCGTGAGTTTTCTTGGGTGGAGAAAAATACGGACTCTTGACAATGTGTGGTTGCGGAGTATTCCTGGAACTGACGTCCGTTGGAGTGGAAGTGGGTGACCTGCTCATGCCAGTTGCCTGTCTTTTCCGGGGGCTTACAGGAGTAGAAGTATCAGTGTTTTCGTCTGGATAAGCCCGTTTGAGAGTGGATTTGTGGTCTCCGGTCATTGTGGATCGGGGACGGAGTTGTGGGACAGTGGGCGTCATCACCGCATTGAATCACCTTGTCCACAAACCACGATCATCGTCATGTCGAGTCGAGCAGGTGGTCTCTACGGCGGAATCCAGTTCAGCACCCCAAAACCTTTCGCCAATCAAGACCCATCGGCCCCTTCATCGTCCACTCCCTTGAAACCACCTCCAGCCGAAAACCCCCCTCCAGAGCAGCGGCAGACCAGTGAGGCCCAGCCTCCGACAAGCGGTCAAACACCCGCAGACTCTGGATCAGCCTCCACAAAGGCTTCAGCCGGTATTGCATCCTTCCCCTGAACAGAAAGATGACATACAAAGCGAACTTAACCATGTGTCCTCGAATCTAAAGGATGGTCTGCTTCCCTCGCGTTCGCCCCGGTGCGACGCAATGCACAGCAGAAATCAAAACCCGCCGCGCCCAGGATACCAGGGTCCATTCCTGTGGGAACGTTGTCCTCAATGTCGACAATTTCCGCTACCGCTGTGGTCTTTGCTCCACCTACCACTTCCGAGTCACCCATGAATCTGCTCCCGGATCCCCAACCAACCTCCCAACCCGAGAGATGGGGAAAGAAGGTTAAACCTCCTTCGATGATCTTGGATGAGGACGTAAATGGCTTCAAGAATAAACGAGGTCAAAACAAGAAGTCGGGGGGAGGCGGAAAGAAAAGCAAGAAGGCGAGCAGGAAGTGGGGTCCAGAGAAGGTCCATGCTGACACCACTCCAACAGAAAAATGCTCCTGCTGTTGCTCTTTGGGACCCGAACGAGGACTACGACCCAACCCGACCGAATGACTACAATGAATACAAAGTTTGGAGGCAACGCGAAAGAATGGAACGCAGACACCGCGAGCTGGAAGAAAGGCGGATGGGTGTCAACAAGCGTTACAGGAGTAGTAGTTTCACCGACAGCGGGGGAAGTGGCTCTGATGGCGAACGACCACATAAAGCAGGTTCGTAATGCTGTCAAATTTAACGGGTATATTGTCTAATTGGTTCCCCCTAGGTCGCTACGATGAGTATGACCGCTGGAATCG
>Ga0307515_10005156_pt1 | contig 26565 bp, 18 predicted proteins | sample 17_EM_MG_FD_194513 | JGI IMG/M metagenome (GOLD analysis project Ga0307515, IMG submission 194513) | Populus trichocarpa ectomycorrhiza microbial communities from riparian zone in the Pacific Northwest, United States - 17_EM | ecosystem: Host-associated > Plants > Roots > Unclassified | place... | reverse complement strand
TGATTATTATTTATTTTATTTGAGATAATTTATGAAATTATATTTTTTTTTCAATTTCATTCTCATTCAACTTTTTAATTTGTAAGATTTGTTCCTTATTATTTTAATAAACTTGAAAAAAATAAAATATTAATAAGTTATTTTCCAGCTCATTTTCCATGACACAACCAAACCAGGAAAGTGTTTTCCAACTTATTTTCCATTACACTACCAAACATCGGAAAATAATTCACTTTCCCGGAATTCCCTTTCCAAAAGGAAACTACTTTCCAGCAAACAAACGGGATCTAAGGCTATGTGTAGTTTTTAACAACACCCTTTTTCATTAGGGTTATTGAAGCATTATATAAGTGTTTTGTATGCTGAAAAGCAAGATGCCATGGATTTATAAAAAAAAACTTGTGTTTTGTGTGATGCAACACATTACCTTTGCTGGAACGAAGATCATATCTAACTTATCATAACTGACCTTGGGATGTCATACGATTCAATTCTAATAGTCTTGGTTTCTTAGGATAGGTTTCCATTGTATCACACTTCTTAAACCTGATTTTTGGCTTTCTTGGGGAAGTATCATCTTCGTTGAGGGTTGCTTAACCACTTGATCAAGAGGTTCATATTGGTTGGTATCAGAGTTAGGCTCCAAAATTAGGTTATATCCTTCTTATTTTCATTATCTATTTGTTTCGTGGCAGTTACTCTTCGTCTATCTTCGTTTTATTTTGATCAATATTTGTTTTTTTTCTATGTTTTTTCTTGTTATTGTGTTCTAAATATAGTAAAAAAAAAAAAAAGTAATCAGAAAATGTTATTTGGGTTCGCAGCAGCATATCAAAACTTATCATAATTAACTCAAAATTGACATTTTGGCAATGTAGTGTGAAATAACACTAAATATCAAGTTTCAAGTCATTTGAACAACGTTTGGCCTAGGTTCTAAATTCAGGTTTTAAAGGGATTGTTTGTCCATATATCAAATCAACTCCGAATCAGCTCAAAATTTATATTCCATTGGAGTATCAAGAAAAGGCCTTAAATCAGACTTGTTTAGACTTGAAATTGAAAACTAAAGCAAACACTATCCAATTGACCCCAAAATTAATATGTGGTGTGATTAGGACCCCAGTAATCAGAGTATCAACTTTGAGCTAATTCTGAGTTGATTTGATCCAATTTTCCCTTGTATAGTTTTCTGCAGCAGACTAATTCCGAGAGTTACAACTATTGCCGTAAACCTGGATAGTTGCACATTTTACATCAAAATCCAAATTGGACCTTGCCTGGATCATATCAGATTGAGACTCTGAAAAACTGAATATGGAAGTAAATTCACACTAGCTTAAAGATCAAGTAATAATGGTCTTTCAATTTTATGTTCTCCAATAAAGCAAGAAATTGAAGGACAACCAGGGTCTTTATATTTCAAAGCATTATTGTTTTGAAGAATAGCACTTACTTGTTCGGCTAAAAAGGCTTTTGATGTGAACCTCGTGATCACGTGGTCACGCAACCCACAATCAAGATTGAGATCTGATCCCGGAAAGCCGAATAGGTCTGATAGGAGTGTGACACAATGGAAACCTACCCCAAGGCACCAACACTATTGGATTGAGTAGAATGACGCCACGAAACCAGTTAATCTTTGATAAGTCAAATTCAGTTCGTTCAAGAATAACTAATTTGTCATTAAATACCACCAGCCCTTCTTTCCTTGTATAGCTAGGATGAATAAGGAATCCTTATAAGAAAAGGATTCTGAAACATTAATGAATCCCTGCCACACTTGGAGATTATATTGCAGCTCATTAAAGATCCTTGTGTAACTAGGAAATTCCCATAACCAGCTGCCACATCCTTGTAGGAAAAGAATCCTAACAAAATAGAAGGCCACAAGGCAAATGAAAGTAAATTACCACATTCGTACAGCCCCTTTTGACCAGTATTGTGGTTTCTTCCCAAACTTTGATTGACTTGAAATCTTAACCCATAGTAGGACAACATGTCTGGAGAGTCCACATAAAATTTTAGCTCGATTCAATGGTCGGATTGAGAATTATAACTGTTGCCGTAAACCTGAAATGTTGCGCTTTTTAAGCCAAAATCTGAATCTGACCTTATTTGGGTCGTATCACAAGGCTGAACCGTATCAGCTTTTTTTTTCGCATTCAATTTTCTCTTCACGGTGCACAAGTCTTTAAAAAATTTAGCATAAAAAGTTACCTGTTTAATAGCATCCAACAAAGGTATATTGATCCTTACCTGTTTGAAAGTTTCAAATATTTCAAAATTGTGATTGACTTTTCTTTGTTTGGTCATGGCATGAGGAAATGGAAGTACTAGTTGATGCGAACCTCGTGATCACATGGTCACGCAGCCCACACACAAAGACACCAATTCCCGGAAAGCCAAGTAAATCAGGTTTGATAGGAGTGTGACACAAAGATAACTTGTATCTAGGCACCGACACTATTGGAAACGGAGACCCCCACCCAGCGAATATTGATTCGCGAACGAGAAGTATAAGGATGACGCCACGAAGACAGTTGTTCTTCAATAAGTTGTTTTCAGTCCTTTAGAGAACCAAGGAAGGGAGATTATCTCACCAACACACAATAAGTGCAGGAAAGAAGTTTATTGATCTGAAAATTGCGTAACCTTATTACATTTTGGTTATACCTTTATTTATAATGACTATAGACTTAAAGGAACCCTAATGGAGCCCCCTTAGGTAGACTTATATGAAGCCCACCTATAATTGACCCAAATAAGTAATAATAACCCAAAAACTAAGAAGATAATAATAAAAATCCAAAAATTATCATCCTAAATATGCTAGAATCAGATTTGTCACCCTTAAGAAGTCTCAAATAAAATTAGAAAAAATCTGATTTGGAAAATTTGTGTTGCTGCCCCCCTTTGATGTCCTTGATTAGCTTGGATTTCCTTGTTTAACTTGGATAAATAAGAAAATAAATTTCCCCCTTTGTTGCTGATTTAATTACTTTCCTTCCTAAGTTAGGAAAAACATCAACCCCTTGTTCCACATGAATTGGGCTCTTCTTGGACCTGAACTAGATGAATTAAAGGTTGTCCTTCATGCTCCTTAAATGTCCCAAGCCCCTCTAGGTCCATTTTGCTCCATATGTTCTGAACATGCCCATTCAATACTTCTTTAATCTTCTTTGCCCTAGCTCTTGTGATTGGCCCAATTGGCACCTCCAATGGGTCATTGGCATGATTACGCTTGGTGTTGGGCTGATCCGCATCATCCCCTTTCTCTTCAAAAGGATTCCACCTCGAATCATCACGTACATCAAACAGAGCAACTATCCAGTTTTACAGCAACAGTCATAATTCTCAATCCGACCGTTGTATCGAGCTAAAATTTTATGTGGAGTCACCTGACATGGTTTCCTACCTTGGGTTAAATTTTCAGCTCAATCAGAGTTCGGGAAGGCATCGCAGTATGGGTCAACAGAGGCTGTACGAATTTTGTTATTTACTTCATTTTGACTTGTGGACTTCCTATTTGGCTAGGATTCTTTTCCTAAAAGGATGTGGCAGCTTATTTTGGGAATATCCTAATTCTTCAAAGATCTTTAATGGGCTGCAACATAGTTTCCATGTGTGGCAAAGATTCATAAATGTTTCAGAATCCTTTTCTTACAAGGATTCCATATTCATCCTAGCTACAAAAAGGAAAGAAGATTTCAGATTTAATTCTCCTGGCTTATATGGGACTTCTGAAGGGCAACAAATATGATCCTACCATATTTAGGATATTAAATTCGGATTTATTATTGCTATTATTATTTTCTTCTTATTTAGGGTTTTATTTATATTATTTGGGTTTAATTGTAAGTAGATCTCATATAAGTCCACATAAAGGATTCATTGGGGTTTGTTTCAGTCTAGAGTCAGTATAAATAAAGACATAACTAGACATGTAAGGGTTGGTGAGATAATCTCCCTTCCTTGGTTATCAACTGACTTATCGAAGAACAACTGACTTTGTGGCGTCATCTTTATACTTGTCATTCGCGAATCAATATTCGTTGGGTGGGGGTTTTCGTTTCCAATAGTGTTGGTGCCTAGATACAAGTTATTTTTGTGTCACTCCTATCAAACCTGATTTACTTGGCTTTCCAAGAATTAGTGTCTTTACATGTGGGTTGCGTGACCACATGATCACGAGGTTTGCATCATTTGGTATTAGAGCCAGGCTCCATTAATCAGGTTGTATCCTTTTGAAATTTTTGTTTCTTCTTGTTTCCGCAAAATTCCTTAGTGTCCAATTTCTTCTTCTCCTTGAATTTGCAGCATATAAAAAAATTGTTATTTTATTCTGTTACTATCTAAAATATATAAGTAGTATAAAAAAAATAAAGAAGAGAAAAGGAAAAAAACAATCGTTCAAAAAGATGTTTATTGGTTTTTGCCGCAGAAAACTAAACAAGGGAAAATTGGATCAAATCAATTCAGAATTAGCTCAAATTTGAAACTCTGAGTACTAGGGTCGATGTCGCACAATATATTAATTTTGGGGTCAATTAGATATTGTTTGCTTTGGTTTTCAATTTCAGGTTTAATCAGGTCTGATTCATAATGTTTTTGCGTCAGTTATCAAACCTTATCGTAAATTGCTCACATTTTATATTCTGTTTATTTGGGTTGAAATCACACTTTTATTGAAATCTGAGCTAAATTGGATATCATTTACTTTAGGTTCCAGATTCGGACATAACTCGTCGTAAACAAGTCTGTTTTGTGTTAACTTTTGAAATTCGCTTTCTTTCTGTTGTTTTCAATTCTTGCCATATATTTTCAACATCTCCAACATATTTAAGTGTTGTTTCATATTTCTTTTATGTTTTTATTCGAGTCTTCAGTTTCGTTCATATTTCGGATAGATTCGCTTGCTACTCGTAAGACTATCATCGTAGTTTTGTTTTGCTTGTTTTCTGGTTTTTATTGCTTATTGAGATATACGTATTTGAGCGACGTGAGGATATTTGTTTTAACCACTAATCAATTTTTGCAGGTACTATCATGTCAAATCAAAACAACACCCCCCCTCCCGAGGGAGAACTTAAGTTCCAAATGCAAGCCATGACGCAGATGATGGAGAGGATGAATTTTGTGATGGGGGGAACGTATGTGACAGACTTGATAGGGTGGATAAACGTGGTAACGAGGATGGTACAAGCACCCAAAATGTGAGGAAGGTTGGGGCTGAACCGAAAGCAAACAGTGGAAGTAGGGCTGGAAAGGGCACATTGCATCTCAGTGTCCAAACCAAAGAGTTTTTCTTGTAAGAGACAACGGGGAGGTTGAATCTGAAAGTGAAGAGATTGCATATCTTGTTGAGGGAAAACATATTTCACACTCGATGTCACATCCAAAACAAGGTATGTAGCATGATAATCGATGGAGGTAGTTGTGCTAATGTATCTAGTGATACTCTTGTGAAGAAATTGAATCTGAGTTGTATTAAGCATCTTAGGCCTTATAGATTGCAATGGTTGAATGAGTGTGGTGAAGTGAAGGTTAACTAAGCAGGTATTGATTGCGTTTGCTATTGGAAAATATTCTGATGAGGTTATGTGTGATGTAGTCCCAATGCATGCTAGTCACTTACTTTTAGGGTGTCCATGGCAGTTTGATCGGAAGGCGATTCATGATGGGTTTAGAAATAGGTTCACTATTGTAAAGGATGCTAAAACCATCACTCTTGTACCTCTTTCTCCAAAACAAGTGTATGATGATCAAACAAAATTAAAAAGGGAGTGTGAGTACGGGAAGAGTGAAAATTCACATGAGGACAATGGTGAGAGAAGACCATCAGATTCGGCCAAACCTAAATCATTAATTAAACTGGTGGAGAGTGGAGGTAAAACCCGAGGAGTGAAGAAAGTAAGCTGGTGTGATGATAATAGTGTGGAAAAATTAAAGAAACAAGCCGATGATCTTACTTGTTTATAAGTAGGCTTATTTTAACTCTAACGATCTTGATTCTGCTATTCCTAGTGTGGCTGTTTCTTTCTTGCAGGAGTTTGATGATGTATTCCCTGAAGACATCCCTGGTGGATTACCACCATTAAGGGGAATTGAACATTAGATCTGTGTTTTTATACAAAAGGACCGTTTTGGGTTGTCGAAAGGCTGAATGATAATGCTTGCAAGGTTGACCTTCCTAGCGAGTACAATGTTTCGACTACTTTTAATGTAAAAGACTTGTCATCTTACTTGAAAGATGTTGATGATTCTGATTTAAGGACAAATCATTTTCAACTCGAGGGTGATGATATGCATCATGATTCTAAAATGGAAGGGGCTGATTTTAATGTGTATGGGCATTCAGCCAATGGCGAGCTCGGGCAAAATAGGTACAAAGTGCTTTAACAAGTCAGATTAGCGCGACTGAAGCTTCGATGAGTTTAAGGGCATGCAAACTGAATGGAAATGGTTCAAATATTTTTGTTTGTCTACAAATAAGGCTTGGGTCATGATTTTGGGAGTTCTAATGAGTTTGGGTTTGTTGTAAGCCAATGGACCAATTTTGTCCCGAAATTTGCTGTTGTTTAATGTGTGGGAAAATAAAACCTATTCTACATGGTTTTCAAGTTCAGAGTATCAGCTTTCCAGATTGTCTAACCATACATGCATTGGAGTTTTATACAAAAATTTATGGTTGTTTTAATTTTGTGTCTGTTTGTGTCTTCTATAAATCATTTATTTGGGTCTCCATTATATTATTTTGGTATTTTCTAGACTTGAAGGGTTGTTTCAAGTATATAATGATGTTTTAGACCATGTATAGGGATTTTTTTGGCAATAATATTGAAGTTTTCAACTTCTCATTTAAAGAGTTTTCTTCCTTGTTCTACCATTTCCAGAATAGGTTGAAGAACAAATTAGACTTATCACTCTTAATTACAAAGAGTGTGGTGTCTTTCTCCTGATTGGAATTTTTTTGTGGTTTCTCCGACTTATCGAAGAGTTTTATTCAGACTTTATCCCTCATTTTCATTATAAATTACGTAATTTTTAGTTTGTTTGGGTTGGGAAGCTAAGGCATATCAACTTGAGCCTAAGAAGGATGGAACATGGAGGATGTGTGTTGATTGTCGAGTCATCAACAATTTAACAGTAAAGTATAGACATCTCATTCCTAGGCTTGATGACATGTTAGATGAGTTACATGGATCCTGTATTTTCTCTAAAATTAACTTAAAATGTGGGTACCATTAGATTAGGATGAAAGAAGGTGATGAGTGGAAAACAACATTTAAGATGAAATATGGTTTGTATGAATGGTTAGTTATGCTGTTTGGACTTACAAATGAACCTATTACGTTTATGCATTTAACGAATCATGTATTGCGTGCATTCATAGGTAAGTTTATGGTTTTATATTTTGATGACATTCTGATCTATAACAAGAACTTAATTGAGTATCTTGATCATTTGCATAATGTACTTAGTGTGTGAGAAATTGTATGCTAATCTTAAAAAGTGTACTTCACAGGGTATCAAGATGGATGAGGAGAAAGTTAAGGCCATCCGAGATTGGCTTGCATCCAAATCGGTAAGTGAGGTCAGGAGCTTACATGGGTTAGCTAGTTTTTAGAGGTGTTTTGTGAAAGATTTCAGTATAATAGATGCACCCTTGAATGAAGTTTTTAAAAAGTCAGCTGGGTTTCAATGGGGGGAGGAACAAGAATTGGCTTTAGTTCTTTTGAAAGAGAAATTATGCTATACACCTGTTTTGGCTTTACCTGACTTTACGAAAGCATTCAAAATAGAATGTGATGTATCTAGAAGAATAGGTGCTGTTTTGATGTAGGATCAGAGACCTATTGTGTATTTCAGTGAGAAGTTAAGTGGAGTGACCTTGAACTATCCCACTTATGATAAATAACACTATGCGCTGGTAAGAGCATTTGACACATGACAACATTACTTATAGCCAAAAGAGTTCGTAATCCATTCAGATCATGAGTCATTGAAACATCTGAAAGGACAAGGTAAGTTGAGTAGGAGACATGGAAAATGGGTTGAATTCATTGAAACGTTTCTTACATAATCAAGTATAAGCAAGGCAAAGAGAACATAGTAGCTGATGCACTTTCACGCAGGTATGTTCTTCTAAACACCATGAATTAATTGTTAGGCTTTGAATATGTGAAGGAATTGTATGATAATGATTCTAACTTTGCCAAGATTTATAATGCGTGTGGACATTCGACTTTTGGTAAGTTCAAAGAGAATAAATTGTGTGTTCCTGCTAGTTCTTTGCATGAATTGCTTGTTCGTGAAGCACATGAAGGTGGTTTAATGAGCCACTTTGGGGTTGCAAAAACCTTGGATGTATTGCATGAGCATTTCTATTGGCCAAAGATGAAAATGGATGTGCAACGAATCTGTGAACAATGCATTGCTTGTAGAAAGGCAAAATCTAGAGTACAATCGCATGGACACCATTGTCTGTGCCTGTTGAACCTTGGGTAGATATCTCTATGGACTTTGTTTTTTTGGTTTACCTAGGTCAAAGAAAGGTAAAGACTCTATTTTTGTTGTGGTTGATAGGTTTTCTAAAATTATGCATTTCATTGCAAGCCATAAAACAGATGATGCATCTCAAATCGCATACTTGTTCTTTAAGGTGATTGTACGTTTGCATGACATACCTAGGAGTATAGTGTTAGATCATGATGTTAAGCCCTTAGCTACTTTTAGAAGACTTTGTGGGGAAAGTTGAGAACTAAATTCTTATTTTCGACAACTTGTCATCCTTAAACAGATGGACAAACTGAGATAGTAAATAGAACCTTATCTCAACTTTTGCGTGTTATTATTCAAAAGAATCTGAAAAGTTTAGAAGAATGTTTGCCTTTTATTGAATTTGCTTATAATAGAACTATGCATTTGACTACTAGCTTTTCTCATTTAGAAATTGTTTATGGGTTTAATCCACTAACTCCCATGGACTTAATTCCTTTACCTTTTAAAGAAAGGGTAAGTTTAGATGGTCAAAAGATGGCAAAGATGGTGAGACAACTCCATGAGGGAGTTTGACTGTAAGCAAATAAAAGGCATAAACAAGTTGTTTTCCAACCCGATGATTGGGTTTCTAGGATTAATGGGCTGCATGGAAAGCTATAAGTAAGCTTTGAATAAGTTCTGTAATATTTTATTTCCTTCTCTTCTTCTCATGGAAGAACATGGAGTTAATATTATTAGTTTTATTTTTTTAGCTACAGCCCAAGGCTTGTTTGGGCTTAATTAATACTTTGTTTTCAGTTAGGATCCAAGGCTTGTTTGGATCAAGCTATGAGTTTTTTTTTTTTAAAGTGTTTTTGGTCATTTTTTTAAGTGGGCCAAATCAGTCCACTATGGTAGATCTATCAGAGTTAATTTTTCAAGAACTATTTAAACTCATGTAACCTAAATTTCAGCAACCTATGATGAATATTACTTCTGAATTTTTTAGTTTTAACGTGTGAGAGTGATTCTTGTACTGTCGAAGCCTCTTTGCACTCCATAACAAACTACACCACAACTTCTCTATCATACTATATAGCGAGATTCACACTTGGTGAGTTTCTTATTAAAGTAATAGATGGATTGCTCGCTTACCCAAAAAGCAACCAAACAAATAAAAATCATGGCATATCCATGGTACAATTAAGAGGACATGCCCTCAAAACCTAAAAAGCCAAAAAACATATTAAACAGAATTGAAAATATCATTAGCAAATCCCCAATCAATATGAAGTCTTCTATTAGTAATCGAAGAAGCCATATTGCAAATAGGATTAACATTTGAAACAATACAACTAGCAATGTCTTTGTAAATCATCGAACTAGTATGAGGAACATCACCATGAAGACGAGCATTCCTTTCCTTCTAAATATAATAAACGGCAGTAGCTAACATCAATCTCATAAGCACAGAATGAAGTGATCACCCTCCCCTTAAGTTCGAGAGCCAAGAGATGATGTTAACCCAAGAGCAACGACAAAAGGGGATGAGACATTTGGAGCCTAGATCAATCCAAATGCAATGAGAGAATGGGCAATTGAAAAATAAGTGATCAACATCTTCCTTATCACCTACATATAAAAGGCATCGGATAACCTGAATAACACCACAAAACCTAAGCATCAGCGAAGCATAAATGAGTAATTCTGAGAGCACTTCCATAGCAAGAACCACCAAAGAAACCGTGAAGTTCTCCATTGATAGAGACCAAAAATCTAGTAGTAGAGACACATTCACCAATCCAATTAACCATATGAGAAGGAAAGCTAATGGTCCGACGAACAACCAATAAGAAATCTCATCTCACCGAGTCATTAGATCCACCTTTAGAGAGCACCTAGGAGCCCCCCCCTTCATGTCTATGATAATTATGAAGAAGCTCTTGACAAAGTAAGATACTATCACTAATATTTCTCTCTATAAAAAACTGAAAAACAACTATCTTGTTTGCCGCACTTTGTGTGTGTGTGTGTTGATGAGATAATCTCCCTTCCATGGTTCTCTAAAGAACTGAAAAACGACTTATCGAAGAACAACTATCTTCGTGGTGTCATCCTTATACTTCTCGTTCGCGAATCAATATTCGTTGGGTGGAGGTTTTCCGTTTCCAATAGTGCTGGTGCCTAGGTACAAGTTATCTTTGTGTCACACTCCTTTCAAACCTAATTTACTTGGCTTTCCAGAAATTGGTGTCTTTGTGTGTGGGTTGCGTGACCATGTGATCACGAGGTTCGTATCAGATAATCTTCAAGGGAAGAGCCCCAAAAAGAATAGGAGAATCAAGAACCAAATCAGAATTAGAACCCCCCCCTAAAAAAAAAAAAACAATGCTTCTCAAAGTAACTCTTAATGGTATCCTTAACTCTTAATAGGATCTTGTTGCGGTTGTGATAACCTTTCACCAAATTGAAAAAGAACTTAGAATTTTTATCCCCTATATTCAACAAATCCTTCCACCAAAGGATGCTCTCTTCAACTTCAGTAAGCCTTACATACTCCTTCATAAGAATAGGCTCAGCTATGTGTATCTTTAAATCTGAAGGATTTGTTTGCATCAGACATTAAGCCTCTTCCATTGCCTTCTTAGCTAAATGGAATCTTATTAAAGTACTTCCTATCCTAAATCTTACCAAAGTACTTCTTATTAAAGTATCTCAAAACTCCTTTAACATTTTTCAACTTGTTACACAAAACAAACATAGGAGTGCCCGTGACCTCCTTACACCAAGCCTCAAAAATTAGAGGGAAAAAAGAGGATGATCAGCTCAACAATCAAAGAACTTGAATGGAATCTTTGTTTCCAACAAACTCGCCATCTTCACTAATATAGGAGAGTGACCTGAGATACCGAAGGTAAGAAAACAAGTTTCCAAACCTGTAAAATCACAGTTCCATTTGACATTAATAAGAACTTGATCCAACTTCTTCAAGATAGTATTGTTACATTGTCAATTAGTCCAAATGCATCTAGAACCTGTGAATCTAAGATCTTCTAGACATGCCTGAATCACACAATTGTTGAGGTCATTCTGCCACCCCGACCATGATGTAGTGCCACCGTTCTTCTCATCGAGAGATCGAATAGCATTAAAATCTCCCAACAAAATCCACATAATAGTCTCCCAAGCACTACAGTAAATAATATCACCCCACAAAGCCTCTTGTTTAGACGAACAGGTATCTCTATAGATAAGGGAAGTATTGAATGAAATGTTTGATCCCACCATAGTGACACTGACATGAATAATCTGTTACGAACTATCCAAAAGATTAACCTTCAACACATTAGGATCCCAACATACCCAAATATGACCACCATTAGATTGATCATAATTAAACAAGTAGGACCAATTCTGAAAAAGAAATCTAGAAACACTATCTTTATTCACCTCTCTAACCCGAGTTTCAAGTAAGCTAAAACGCTACCAAATGCTTTTGTATAAGACAACAAAAATAATACGGTTCAGCCTTGTGATACGGCACAAGCAAGGTCAGATTCGGATTTTAGTGTAAAATTTTCTACCGTCCAGTTTATGCTATTGAGCATAACTCCAATTTTAACTGTTGGATCGAGCTGAAACTTTACCAGAAGATTCCAGATGTATCTGTCTATGTTGGGGTAAATTTTCAAGTGAATTGGAGTTTTGAAAGGACTTGTGATACAGGTCAAAACAGGTTGTATGAATTCTGTTATTTACTTCATTTTGACCTATGAACTTCCTATTTAGCTAGGATCTTTTTTCTAAAAGGATGTGACAGCTTGTTCTGGGAATTTCCTATTTCCACAAGAATCTTTAATGAGTTGAAACATAATTTGCAAGAGTGGCAACAATTCATTAATGTTCCAGAATCCTTTTCTTACAAGGATTCCTTATTCATCCTAGCTACACAAGGAAAGAAGGGTTGCTGCTATTTAATGACAAATTAGTTATTTTTATTATTTTCTTTAATTTTTGGGCTTAATTAAAACTCTTTTTTTCAGCTAGGATCTAAGGCTTGTTTGGATCAGGTTATGAGCTTTTCAGTTTAGGGTCAGTTTTGTATGTGGGTAAGTTCAGCCCACAAGGGTAGATCAATTAGGGTTAATTTAAAAGAACTATTTAAACACATATAACCTAAATTTTGGAGACATTGATGAATATTTGATGAGGATCAACCCAACACCAAGCATAGGCATGCCAAAGACCCATTGGAGGTGCTTATTATGCCAATTACAAGAGCTAGGGCAAAAAAGCTTAAAGAAGCATTGAATGGGCTTGTTCAGAACATATAAAGCAAGATGGAACTAAAGGGGCTTGGGACATTTAAGGAGTATGAAGGACAACCTTTAATTCATCTAATTCAGGTCCAAGAAGAGCCTAATTCCTGTGGAACAAGGGGTTGATGTGTCCGACCCCATACTAGCCTTGTTAGGCTTGTTTTTTCCTAATGCTACAAGGATAGAGAAAGTCAGCAGTTTATTCTTCGAATTAAGTAGGGAAGTTGGCCAGATCTTGTTCCTGAAGAGGGAAGGATTATTTCATGCTTTTCCTAACCTAGGAAGACAAGTAATTAAATTAGCAAAGGAGGAAATTTATTTTCTTATTTGTCCAAGTTAAACAAGGAAATCCAAGCTAATCAAAGACATCAAAGGGGGTAGCAACACAAATGTTTCAAATCAGATTTCTCCTAGTTTATTTGGGACTTCTTAAGGGTGACAAATCTGATTCTAGCATATTTAGGATGGTACTTTTTGGATTTTTTTTATTTTCTTGTTAGTCTTTGGGTTATTATTACTTATTTGGGTCTATTGTAAGTGGGCGTCATATAAGTCCACCTAAGGGGGGGTCCATTAGAGTTTCTTTAATTCTAGAGTCAGTATAAATAAAGGCATAACCAAACATTTAAGGGTTACGCAATTCAGATTAATAAAACTTCTTGTTTGCTGCACTTGTTGTGTGTTGGTGGGATAATCTCCCTTTCTTTGTTCTCTAAAGAACTGAAAATGACTTATCAAAAAACAACTGGCTTCGTGGCGTCATCCTTATACTTCTTGTTCGCGAATCAATATTCATTGGGCGAGGGTGTTCCGTTTCCAAAAGTGCTGGTGCCTAGGTACAAGTTATCTTTGTGTCATATTCCTATCAAACCTGATTTACTTGGCTTTTCGGGAATTGGTGTCTTTATGTGTGGGTTGTGTGACCACGTGATCACGAGGTTCGCAACAATATTACTTCTAAATGAAAAGTTTTAACATGTGAGAGTGATTGTTGCATTCTTCAGTTCTTGAACAAACTGAATCTGACTTATCGAAGATTAATTGGCTTTGTGGCGTCATTCTACACATTCCATTAGTGACGGTGACTTGGGGCTGGTTTCCATTGTATCACACTCCTATCAGACCTATTTTAGCTTTCCGGAATCAAATCTCAATTTTAATTATGGGTTCCGTGACCACGTGATCACGAGTCTAGCTCTGATACCAACTAGTATCACGCAACCCACAATCGAGATTGAAACATGCATGATCTCGTTAAAATTTGAAAGGATAAAAGAGCTCAACAACAAAACCTTATTGCCATTATCTTGAGTCATGATTATCAATAAGGTACATTATTAAAAAAAACATGGATAAAGCATATTATTACTTTTCAAAAAAATCGAGACTTCCTAAATCTCCAAATTATTCAATTCTTCCCCATCGGCCAACCTTCTCACAAATTTAGATGGGCCTAAATCTTCTTTATGGTTTTCTTCTTTAAACGTCTCAAGATAGTTGATATTAACGCTATTGAATTCCTTTCTTAGTCTATCTTTTTAGGATAAGGTAAGTATATAAATCGCAAAATACAACAAAGGGTTTAAACCCTGCATACGGGCAAAGGCGGACAAACTCGCTTACTCAAAAAGTCAGGGCATATCCAGGGTACAATTAAAAGGACTTGCCCTCAAAACCTAAAAAGCCAAAAAACAAATCAAACAGAATTGGAAATATCATCAGAAAATCCCTAAGCAATATGAAGTCTTCTATTAGTAATCAAAGAATCTATACTACTACGAATAAGATTAACTTTTAAAACAATACAACTAACAATGTCTCTATAAATCATTGAACTAGTACGAGTATCCCCATAAAGACAAGCATTCCTTTCCTTCCAAATATAATAAATGACAGTAGCTAACATCAATCTCGTAAACACAAAATGAAGAGATCACCCTCCATTTAAATTCAAGAGCCAAGAGATGGTGTTAACCCAAGAGCAATGACGAAAGAGGAAGAGACATTTGGAGCCTCAACATACCAAATGCGATGAGAGAATGGGCAATCAAAAAATACGTAATCAACATTTTCCTTATCACCTCCACATAAAAGGCATCAGATAACCTGAATAACACCATGGGACGTAAGCTAATGTGAACCTTTTGAACACGCGATCAAGCAACCCACACACAAAGATGATAATTCCTTGAAAGCTAAGTAAATCATGTTTAATAGGAATGTGACATGAAGATAACTTGTACGTAGGCACCAGCACTATTGGAAACGGAAACCCCCACCAACGAATATTGATTCGCGAACGAGAAGTATAAGGATGATGCCACGAAGTCAGTTGTTCTTTGATAAGTTGTTTTTCAGTTCTTTAGACAACCAAGGAAGGGAGATTATCCCACCAACACATAAAAAGTGCGGCAAACAAGAATTATTAATCTCAATTATCTAACTTACATGTTTGGTTATGCCTTTATTTATACTAACTCTAAACTGAAAAAAGCTTTTATTTCTTGTGATAGAAAAGCCAAAAAAATAAAAATAAAGGATGGAATATAAGAGACAATGTTTAGGAAATTATTTGAAGCGGATATTAAAGAGAATGAGAAGCTAAGATGGCGAAATGCTTTAATTAAGCAATAAAAAACATGGTAAAAGATAGTGACAAAAGCTCTATATCTGAGGAGGCTGATATGCGTGGTTTCTTCATTGGTGGAGGTGAAGTGTGATGCACAATAAGTTGTTGACCATTGTTCGCAGAACCTGGTTCTTGTTGAGGTTTGCTGCATTAAAAATAAGGAAGAATTGATCAAGCACTTGAAAGATGATTAATGAACTATGAAACCAACACATAAGGAGGATTTAAAGGTAGAGAAAAAAGCGAGCCTTGCCTTGATAGCGTTGCGTCTGTCAAAATGCAATCTTCTCTTCATTTCAACTGGGAAGCCTGGTGAGCATGTTATTGGTTGGGGCATCACGCTTGCAGGGCTAATATCGTTGTGTGGTTGTGGTGGAGTTGAGGTTGAATGAGTAGCAGCCAATTCAAGTGATGTTGATAAAGCTGCTTGTTCGTTATGTTTGTTAAGCTCATTTTGAGGGACATCATTAAAAAGTCTACAAACAACAATGTCACATTGATTTTGCCAATTTTGGTAATCATCTAAGGCGCGACAACAGAAGGATTGCTGAATTTTTTGTCATAAACATAACGATGTCCACACAAACCAAAAAAGGTTTCAGCAGCCTTTTCGACCTAAGGAAAGCTTGTCACATCTTCTCCATCAATCACAACATATTTTAGTAAGAAATTTATAACATTTAAGACAAATTGATTAATTCTTTTAAAGATGAAGCCTGTTAGATTATAATGTAGCACACCATGGAATAGGTAATGAGGCAATGGCATCATGTTCAAATACATATGTAATTTTTTTTCCAGATCCATTAAGTTTCTTATTGTATTTTGGACAACTTGGATACCACCATCTTTTTTATAAATCAAAATTAACAATCGATGCACAACATTACCTTGTATTCTAAAAAAAAGAACATTTAATATCCCATAATGAGGAATCAAAGGTGACACTAACAAAAAGTTGATGTCTTCTTCCAAGTGTAGGAGTGTCGAAGTAATAAATAACCTGACAAGACCGGGGTCGAACCATAGGGAGGTTAACTGTATAAACTACAAATAAAGAAATAGATAATAACAGAAAAAGAATTGAAGAGAGCTTTAAGATGTGATATTGATGTAAGGATTTAACAAGGATAAAATAATTGTCAAGGTTAGAGGATCCACTAATGGTATATCAAACAAGTATAGTATAAACTCTTTTTATTACTCAACTGGAAACCACACACAAAGAAGGTTCCAATCGGATTATAAATTGTTAACATGATTACATTAGTTATCTTATTCGAATAATGCTAATACTTGTAAATGTTGTCAGGTATTCATGATTATAACTTATGTTAACAACAAATGAAGTTCCTTTCATAGCACAGGTGTCGGTTATACCATACGGTTGGGCTATGAAAGTGCCAAGTATTTGTTGTACCAAGGGTTATACAACATAAATCTAGATTAATCATTTAACAAGCAAAGTATTAAAAGTGAACAAGATAACAAATACAAAACATGTTAGCATCAAACATTAAAGTCCATGCTAAGTTTATACTATACTTATTCTTACACCATTAGTGTAACCTTTTCACCTTGTCATAATAAACTTAGTTAAACATAATGAAAGAGAGAAACATAAATAAACAAGATAAGAACATAAATAAGATATAAGTTAACTAAGTAAAGCAAAGGAAATGAAAAGCATAAACCAGAGATTAATATAAACAAAACTTAAGCATTACAAAAATATAAAGAGAGAGAGCAAGAAAATGATCTTTATCTGAAAACCAAGATGCCTAAATGCATGACAAATGCCTCCTTTTATAGGCCAAAATTCGGAACTATTGATTTGATGACTAATTGTTGAGTGGGTGGCCACATCTTGACTTGGTGACAATCCTTATCTTCTTGTCTGAACAAAACGTCATTGCTAACATCAGAATTTGAACAGATAGTCCTCCTGAAAGTTCTAGAAAATTGTCTTAACTATCCAACAAAACAAGAATCGATGCATTTGGATTTCTAGAACTCGATATATGGGCTGAACACTGAACAGTGTCTGGGCTGCAGGATAGATTCCGACTTCTCCATTGTTGCTACAATTTGAACTTGAAAACAGTCCCTTTGAATCTTGGACTCTCATGAAAGTTTAAGGTCTATGTCTTAGCTTTTCATACATATAAACGACACCTAAATCCAAGTTCTACAACTCCAGTTATGATCTAATAACCGAATAGTGTTCCAGTTTGGACTGAACCAGCATCTCTTTTCTAAGTTTGCCCCTCTCTTTGTCTTCTTAATTTCAGTAGTTAAACTCATCAATCAATCCTTTGATTTATGTGATAGGCCTGTATTTAAGATGAACATTTACCATAAATTAAAGGTAACTTATATTATCAGACATGTTATTATAAAACATGCTCTAGTTAAGGAGTTATTGATACTTCAAGTGCAAAATGATGATATAAAACCTTGATAAAAATACACTTTTTAAGTACTAATCAAAAGGCACTGTAGGAAAATTGTGAAGGTTGTGGTTTCTTGTAAAAATTCCAACGCTTCACATAAATTAGTAAAAAGTAATCATAAAGAATTTGAATCAAATTAGCAAAGCCAGACCTTGTGTTCATAGGGATTCATACATAGAACATCTTTAATTGTCTTTCTATTTTCATAGATCTGGTCTTCCATCGACAATACAACATTTGAAGATGATGGAATGTGATAGATTTCAACAGGGAGTTGACTAAAACTGTAACATAGCATTGAAAAAATTATAAGCAATAGGGGTTAGTAAAAAAACCGAGAAAACTGAAAAGAAAAATTAAAAAAACCGAACCGAAAAAAAACCGAATTAACCGATTAAAAAACCATAAAAAAAGTTCTGGTTCGGTTTCGATTTCCAAAGTCTGAAAACAATTGAACCGAACCAAACCGAACCGATTCAACCAGGCCAATACTTAAAAAAAAAAACAAGTATAAATAGGATGTTTTTTCTAACCCTGAACCTAAAGTAGCATTCCTAAAACACAAAACCAGCCACCGCCCCTCCCTTTGCTCTCTACATCTCTCCTTCTCTGGATCTTAACCAGCAAGCCCCCCCCACACATGCACACACACAAACACCTACTCGATGAACATCGCAGACTCCTCCTCGACTTTTTCTTCTTCTTCAGTTGCTATTGAAGCTTTCATGGGGAAGAAGACAAGCTTGTAACCCCAAAAGTTGATGGGGCTAGTTGCTATTAAATGGAATACTCTAAGCACAAGAAGAGATGTTGTGACAACAAAAAAAACAAGACAGTCCTCTACATGCAAAAGCTTGTGCCATGGCTGATGTGTTAAGGAACTCAATTTATGGCATTATGTCTGCTTTTCATGAAAAGATGCTCACAAGCACCAAAATAGGTCTTCTTGATAAGAATTGGGTTGCTAAAAGCAAACCCCTGTTTTGGAACCTAGGAGCTGCTTGTACAGAAACTGCATCATTTCCTAGATTTCCAAGCTAGCGAACCAAACCGATCAGTTTGGAAGGGAAAAATACCGAACCAAACCGAAACTGGTCGGTTTGAACCGGTTTTCGGTTCGGTTCAAAAATTTAAAAAATAATAATTTTGATTTGGTTATTTATTTTGATCCAGAACCATACCGAACTGAAAATGCTCAACCCTAATAAGTAAAAACAAAAAACATTTTTAAAAGGTGCACTAGAAGAAAATTTTGTAAAGAAAGAAAGACGTACTAATTGTTGTATGCCAACACCTCAGGTATGTCAGGATTAAAGTACCAAAGTGAAGCAGTAGTAGAACATAACTTTGGCTGACCTGGTTTAACGCACAAGTATCATAAATTTTGCTTAGCTAAAAAAACAAAAATATAGTATAACATATATAATAAACTACAAGGAGAAATTGATGATTTGATTTTTTTTTTCTTATTCTTAAAAGTAAGAAAGTGTTCACCTCGAAAATCAGAGACATGGAATCCTATGAAAACAGCAACAATTGGAGATTGGAGCTTATGCAGAGCAACAACATCGAAGCTTTTAGCAAAGTCACCCTAAAGAGTAACACGCATATCATAACCGCTGAAACATAGGTTAAAAATCTATTATGAAATGAAAAAAAAACATTTAACAAAGTTAATGAGTTGTCAATACTAACCGTATATTTTCTAGAATTATTTCCTTGTTGTTCTCGAGGCTTTGGCCACGCACCAGGATCTGCTCAAGTGGCTGTATTGCCTTGATTCTTCCAAGAACATCTAAGAAGCAATAAAAGCCATATATGTTTTTTCTAAACAAACATAAAAAACAAAGAGTTGACTTGTAGAAAATAATCCATAGTGGTTTCAAAACCCTATGAGAATCCTTGATCCCTTTCCTTTTGAAATAACATGAGAGAAGTCAATCGGCTTGAAGTAATGCCTTAACACTGATGGGGCAATTGTAGAAATGGTAGAAATTTTTGTGTTAGATTTTAGATCATCGATGATGTCGTTCTCAAGCACCATGTTCACTGATATGTTCTCATAGGTGTAAAATCCCCTGATCTCATAGTGCTCACCTTTAACAATAGAATAGTTGAAAAGTAGAATATCCCTTGCTTTTCTTAATCCATGGATTGCCCCACCTTGTATCAAATTTTCAAAGAAACTTAACCAATAATAAAAGCAATGCCAGAAATGAAAATTTAAAAGCTGTACACACAAAACAAACCTGATTATTCATAAAAATGCAATTAAAACTATTGAGTTTCCCATCAAATCTAGCTATTCAGGTTCAACAAACTATTGCATGCTTCAATGGATAGGGTTGCCATGGACCTAGATAAAAAATAAAAACATGGTTAAACGCTTTCTTCTCTCCAATGTAATTTAGAACGACATCATACGACAACAAAAAACACAACAACAATCTAATGTAGGAAACATGATGCAGTTAAATATATAATATATTTGAGAATCTAGAAAGAAAATTAAGATAAAGTGATACGATCCAAGCAAAGAAAAAACAATTAGATTCGGATTCTGACGTAAAATGCGCAACTGTCTAGTTTTACGATAACAATGATAATTCTCAATCTGACCGTTGGATCAGGCTCAATGTTTACGTGGTGTCTCCTGACATGGTTTTTTACCTTGGGCTAAAGTTTTAGCTCAATCAGAGTTTGGGAAGAGATCGCAATACTGGTCAACAGAGGCTATACAAAATTTGTTATTTACTTGTGGACTTCCTATTTAGCTAGGATTTTTTTTCCTAGAAGGATGTGACAACTCGTTTTAGAAATCTCCTAGTCTTGCAAGGATATTTAATGGGCAACAACATAGTTTCTATGTGTGGTATAGACTCCATATTAATGTGGAATGCTTATGGTGTATGGAAATAATTATTCTATCCTTATTATAGTAGAAATCTATCATTAAATAAGTTTTCAAGTCAGTTAAGGATACTTTACAAACAAGGAAACTAAAGAGGAGGTAACTTCATATTTGATTCTCCTAACTTATATGGGACTTCTAAAGGGCAGCAAATTTGTTAATAACATATTTAGGATATTAAATTCGGATTTATTATTATTATTACTATTATTTTCTTCTTAGTTTAGGGTTTATTTATATTATTTGGGTTTAATTGTAAGTGGACCTCATATAAGTCCACTTTAGGTGTCCATTAGGGTTTGTTTCCATCTAGAGTCAGTATAAATAAAGGCATAACTAGACATGTAAGGTTAGACAATTCATATTAATAAAACGTTTTGTTTGCCGCACTTTTTGTGTGTTGGTGGGATAATCTCCCTTCCTTAGTTCTCTAAAGAACTGAAACACGACTTATCGAAGAACAACTCACTTTGTGGTGTCATCCTTATACTGCTCGTTTGCAAATATTGATTTGCAATAGTGCTGGTGTCTAGGTACAAGTTATCTTTGTATCACACTCCTATCAAACTTGATTTATTTGGCTTTCTGGGAATCAGTGTCGTTGCATGTGGGTTGCGTGACCACGTGATCACGAGGTTCACATCATAAAGCAAGAAAAAACAAAAACATTAAAGGATAAGGGTATCTAAACCTTTAAAAGGGTCATTAAACAGAGTAACCAATTTTGTAGTGTATCTAATGTTTTGAATTGTACACAAAGTGCCAAAGAGCATCATCAAGATAGAGAATCTATGACATCTTTATAAACAATATTCTTTGCATAATTAAAAGGTTTTCCTTCATTGTCATATGTGATTATTCTAAGTCCATTCTTTGACATGACTCTTGAGAAAGCAACATATAATTGGCCATGTATAAAGACTTGTTCTTTAGAAAACACTCTAACGACTTTTAATGAATGTTCCTTGCTTTTATTGATTGTCATAGCATAACATGGTTTCATATGGAATTGTCTTTGTTTGATTGTGAATGAGTATTTTCCATCATTTATGGGAAACACAATCCTTGGAATGAACACATGGCTTCCAACGTTAAAACCTGTTATAATCTACGCCTCTATCACCTTTTATGCAAGTTGCGTGGTAATAAGCCTTAGTCCATTACATATATCAGCAGAAGGATTTATGTTACATAATAACATAATTGGTGTTTCTATTTTCAAAGATATTGCATGGGATGACACACTATTAAAATCAAGCTAGTTGATAAACTCAACAAGGTATAGCAAATTAGCATTGTCGATGTCACCAAAAGATCTGCAGACGATATCAGTGATTATTAGCGACTTCATTAGCCTCTTGTTTAAGCCTTTGGAATTCCCTTATTGCTAACACCTTTCTCCAACAACGCTGTATGGAAGTAGTATCTGACAAGAATTTCAAATAAACACGACGTACTAACCACTTGCGTACATACTTTTGAATGGTAACAATAGCGGCTCTCCTTCATCTTTCATTTTTTTGGCGTTGTACCTCCTTTTCCCATGAAGCTTGAAGATCATAGAATAATCTTCTACACTTGTCAACTTCTTGTTCTAAAACCCCCAAACCATGGCTTAGTTTTTCGCATCCTTAAGCTAGAATCACCCTTCATTTTCTCTCCCTTGCTGAAAACATGACACAAAAAGAAAAAATAGAAGAAGACGAAAACATAACAAGAATAGAGTTTACGACAAGAAGAACATTGATTTAGACTTGAAATTACAAATCTGACTTTTGTTTGAACCAGAACTGATTGAAAACAAACAAACAAATGTGAAAGTGACTTAAACAATAGCCAAATATCCCAAATATGATGATAATATACTGGCAGGAACAAAATCAACAGAAACAAAACAAGTTTTGAAAGTTAACGCAAAATAAACTCGTTACGTCAAGACAAAACCCAATTCTAGAACCTAAAGAAAATGCTATCCAAATGAAATCAAATTTAATATATAGTATTCGGATACCAAGAAAACAAAAAATAACAGTTTGTAGGTCGTTCTATTATGTCTAGGTATCCAAACCCCTTGTATGATCAATTTGCGGCAGAATTGAACCTCCAGTTAAAACCTCAAGAACCCGATATCCAAATAAGTCCAAATTTAGTATATGGTGCGATCTCACACCCAGCAGACATAATATAAAGTTTCAATTAATTCTAAAGTGGTTTACTTATGATTCACTAAGAGTAGTGTTTTCTATGGCAAAATTGAACCTTGAATTAAAACTCTCACATGTTAAAACTACAAAAATTCAGAAGTAATAATCATCAAAGCTGATGAAATTTAGGTTACATGTGTTTAAATAGTTCTTAAAAGTAACCCTAATGGATCTATCCTTGTGGGTTGAACTGACCCACATACAAAACTGACCCAAAAACCCTAAACTGAAAAGCCCATAACTTGATCCAAATAAGCCTTGGATCCTAGCTCAAAATAAAGTTTTAATTAAGCCCAAACTTTAAAGAAAGTAATAAAAAAATAACGAATTTATCACTAAATACCACCATCCCTTCTTTCCTTGTGTAGCTAGAATGAATAAGGAGTCTTTATAAGAAAAGGATTCTGGAACATTAATTAATCATTGCCACTCTTGGAAATTATATTTCAGCTCATTAAAGATTCTTGTGGAACTAGAAAATTCCCAAAACAAGCTAACACATCCTTTTAGAGAAAGGATCCTATATGGTGCGATCCCCCAGTAGACAGAATATAAAGTTTCAATTGATTCTAAGGTGGTTTGCTTATGATTCACTAAGAGTAGTGTTTCTGCAACAGAATTGAACCTTAAATTAAAACTCTCACATGTTAAAACTACAAAATTCAGAAGTAATAATCATCAAAGCTGTTGAAATTTAGGTTACATGTGTTTAAATAGTTCTTAAAAGTAACCCTAATGGATCTACCCTTGTGGGTTGAACTGATGCACATACAAAACTAGCCCAAAAACCCTAAACTGAAAAGCCCATAACTTGATCCAAACAAGTCTTGGATCCTAGCTCAAAATAAAGTTTTAATCAAGCCCAAACTTGAAAGAAAATACTAAAATAATAACTAATTTATCATTAAATACCACCATCCCTTCTTTCCTTGTGTAGCTAGAATGAATGAGTCCTTATAAGAAAAGGATTTTGGAACATTAATTAATCGTTGCCACTCTTGGAAATTATATTTCAGCTCATTAAAAATTCTTGTGAAACTAGAAAATTCCTAAAACAAGGTAACACATCCTTTTAGAAAAAGGATCCTTGCCAAATAGGAAGTCCAGAAGTCAAAAGAAAGTAAATAACAAAATTCGTACAGCCTGCTCTGACCTATATCGCAAGTCCTTTCTGACCCCGATTCACCTGCAAATTTTCCCCAACATAGACAAATACCTCTAGAATCATCTGGTAAAGTTTTAACTCGATCCATCGGTTGGATTAAAAGTTATGCTCAATAGCGTAAACCTAGACAATTTCATCCCTGGTTCCCCCAGGAACAACAGGTAAGATTTGCCTGAAATCCCCTCCCACCATGACTAATTTTCCTCAAAAACTATTTTTTCATTGGATTCCTGACCACCTCCCAAAACATCACGCAACGAACGGTCTAATGCCTCAAAACACCATCTATTATTCATTGGAACCTCATCCCAAACAATTCAAGCAAACATGAAAGGTTGGTGTTTTTCATTATCTCACATGCTGGACTTCAGGAACTATCAGAGGTATTTTAAACCTTGAATGAGCAGTTCTCCCACCTAGCAACAAAAGGGAAACAATTCCAGATGGAGCAACAACGAGCACAACCAAACCTTCAGACCTCAGTCTATTGATTATTGCATGCGACAAAAACATTTTACCTGTCCCTCCATGACCATGAACAAAGACCAACGCTTGTGATCTGTTGAGAACGTAACAACATATTCATAGACATTCTTTTTGACATTGGTTAAATGGAAGAACATATGAATGTTAACATGTCAATTCAACAGTGTCGTAGTTGAGTTCTTCCCTTAAAAGTTTATTCCTAATCTCAGACAACAAATGCCCATCTAGCATTGGAAGATTATGTTTCTCAAGAGATGTTGCAACAACATTGAAAAGAATTTCAAATTCATATAAAACATAGTTTTGTAACTCAGTATCCGACAACCGTAAGTTTGGCATGTTATATGTGAATCTAAGATGGTGTATTATATAATCATACATTGAACGCCAACATTTAAGAAAGAAAGCTTCTAGATCAATGAGTTCGTAAAAAAGGATTATACTAACAAAACGTTGTCTAAGTTGTGGAGATGTGGCACTTGAAACAGCCTCGCAAAAAGCTTATAAAGCCCCTTTTTTTTCATAATCACTTGATACCCTTATTTTTTAATATTGGCTTTTTCGCAATCCTCATGTAACTTGTTTCATCTTTTAATTTTGTTTGTCATTACCTTATGCCATTTTTTTCATCAACTATTAGACATCATCATTTTAGCTGACCCTTCTCAACCATCTTTCTATTTTTGTTTTCTGAATAATATTAGGTTTTATCATCTTAGTTGCTCCTTTCCCATCTTCACCCAAATTGTTTTCCTTATAAACTCCTTGATTTTTTATCCATAATTAGTTTACATCCTAATTTATTGCTAATTTTTTAATGCTCGTCCAATTTGTATTACGTTTTAATCTTGTTTGTCATCATCTCATGTCATTTCTCTTATCGATTATTCAATATCGTTATTTTAGTTGCGCCTTCTCAACCATCTCTTTAATTTATTTTCTAAATAATATTAGGTTTAATTTTCTTAGCAACTTCGTTTCCATCTTTTTCTTAACTTTCTTTCCTTCTGAAGTCCTTTTTTTTCATAATCAATTTATATCCTTATTTTTTAATATTGCCTTTTTTGCAATCCTCATCAAACTTGTTTTATCTTTTAATTTTGTTTGTCATCATCTTATGTCATTTTTTTCATCAACTATTAGAGATCACCATTTTAGCTGACCCTTCTCAACCATCTTTCTATTTTTGTTTTCTAAATAATATTAGGTTTGATTATCTTAATTGCTCCTTTTCCATCCTTACCCTAATTATTTTTCCTTACAAACTCCTTGATTTTTTACCATAATTAGTTTATATCCCATTTTATTGGTAAATTTGTAATGCTCGTCCAATTTGATTTACTTTTTAATCTTGTTTGTCATCATCTCATGTCATTTCTCTTATCGATTGTTCGGTATCGTCATTTTAGTTGTGCCCTCTCAACCATCTCTTTAATTTATTTTCTGAATTATATTAGGTTTAATTTTCTTAGCAACTTCGTTTCCATTTTTTTCTTAACTTTCTTTCCTTATAAAGCCTTTTTTTTTCATAATCACTTTATATCCTTATTTTTTAAAATTGTCTTTTTTGCAATTCTCTTCAAACTCGTCTCATCTTTTAATTTTGTTTGTCATCATTACCTTATGCCATTATTTTCATCGACTATTAGACATCACCATTTTAGCTGACCCTTCTCAACAATCTTTCTATTTTTGTTTTCTGAATAATATTAGGTTTGATTATCTTAGTTGCTCCTTTTCCTTCCTCACCCTAATTTTTTTTCTTTTACACTCCTAGATTTTTTTTTCCATAATTAGTTTATATCCCATTTTATTGGTAAATTTGTAATGCTCGTCCAATTTGATTTACTTTTTAATCTTGTTTGTCATCATCTCATGTCATTTCTCTTATCGATTGTTCGGTATCGTCATTTT
>Ga0307515_10005155_pt1 | contig 26565 bp, 43 predicted proteins | sample 17_EM_MG_FD_194513 | JGI IMG/M metagenome (GOLD analysis project Ga0307515, IMG submission 194513) | Populus trichocarpa ectomycorrhiza microbial communities from riparian zone in the Pacific Northwest, United States - 17_EM | ecosystem: Host-associated > Plants > Roots > Unclassified | place... | reverse complement strand
GGGAAGGTTTTTATCAGGGAATTGTCTACAAAAAATGCCTCAGCATTGCGCAAGTAAGGTTCGTGCCGACCTAGGCTGGAGCCCAGCCTCAAGTTCAGAGGCGGGAAGGGCGTATTTGGAGGAGGGAGGGTACAGGGGGGAGGACGCCTCTGAATTGACCCAGCCTAGTGCCGACCACGGTCGGTGCTCAGCTGTCACCGGTAAAATCTCGGCGGTACGATGGCGATTCCCACCGTCGCTCGTTGTACTAGAACCATACATTTGTCAAGCCTAGTCATGTCCAAAGAGGTCGTAGTTATCGGTGCAGGTAATCTCAGTTTCGCTCTGGATTGCGGATTGATATCGGTGAACGCCTTGATCGTGCAGGTGTTGTCGGGTTGTCCACCGCGATAAAGATCCAAGAGCATGGAGGATACCATGTGACAGTAGTTGCAGAAGTCATCCCCGGTGATCCCAAGTCCATCCGCTATACGAGTCCGTGGGCGGTGAGATTCATTCTTTGATCGTCCCGTGTGGGTGCCTCAGACAACTAACTCTGTACTCGCTAGGGAGCTCGCCATGTCGGCCCGGCGTTCGAAGCTCCCAGACTCAACCGTAAGCACAAATCAAGTCCTTGTAACGAAAAAGCTGACCTCTTTTGTGCCTGTCGACCAGCAATATACGAGGAAACCTTCAGAGTCATGTGGGAGATGTCCAAGCCCGGCAGTGAGACCGAGGGCCTCTTCCTCAGGATCAACCAGAAGGATTACTACGAAGTGCGACCTGATCAGGATATCTCCACCGAATGGATGCCAGACGTACGTTCACCCCCAGAGCACCATGCTCCCCTCTGACATTAAATGTCATTCAGTTTCAATCGTTTCAAACTGGTCTCGTCGAAGGGGCCGTTCTGGCAACCTCCTTCACTACCGTCACCATCGATCCTCCGGTGTATCTACCCTACCTCCTCGCTCGTTTCCTGGCCAGAGGAGGTAGCATCATCAGGAATTCGCTCCAGCATATCTCCCAAGTCCTCGAAGGCGCTCTCACCCCCTTCAAACCCGACGCGCTCGTGGTATGTGCTGGGATCGGGGCTCGCTCCCTGGGAGGGGTAGAGGACAAAGATGTGCTCCCTGTTCGTGGACAAACTGTTCTGATTCGGGCCCCTTGGGTGAAAATTGGCCGGGCTATCAACGGAAAAGATGACCAAACATACATCATTCCGAGACGAAGCGGAGACGTGAGTGGGGCTATGGTACACTCTGTTTCAAAAATTGAACTGCTTGGGACAGGTTATTCTCGGTGGGACCTTGGACGTGGGTGACTGGTACCCAAAACCGCGCCCGGAGACCAGGGTTGCGATTCTCAAGCGGGCAATCGCTCTGGTGCCGGAACTTGCTCCTCCAGACACCAAGAACCCCACCTACGAGGACCTCGTCCCGCTGATCATTGAGGAGGGCTGTGGTTTGAGACCGGGCAGGAAGGGAGGAATCCGGCTGGAACGAGAAACCGTGTCTGGAATTCCCGTTGTTCACAACTATGGGTAACAATCTTCAGTCCATTCCACGCATAGATCTGACGGTTTCTACCACATAGGCACGGCGCTACTGGTTATCAGAGTTCGTGGGGGTCAGCATCTGTAGCACTCAAGCTCCTGAACGAAGCGTGGTAGGCTACCTGTGTATTTGTTGTAAAAAGGATATAAAAATATATCGACGTATGGCAGTATTACTACGAGAGACCGAGGAAGTGTAGGTAAGTACATAACGGGGCAAAATGTTGACGTGCGAGAACCGAAAGTCTCTCGAAGGTCGTTCACAGTGCATCCCGCTGTGCTACTTTCAGAGTGGACGAGCGACAAGGTGCTGGGGGTCGGAAACCCTGGCCAGCCCGACCGATCAAGTGGAATGATCGAGATGCGTGTCACTTCCGACTCTGGAGTCGCGTACACATCATCCCACCCTCCACCTCCACCCAGACACCATGTCTGAACTCCTAGCTGAAATCAGGAAAATACCCCCAGTGACCCGCTTCATATGCGCGTCCGTCGTCGCAGTCACCCTCCCGGTCATGACAAAACTGATTTCGCCTTACACGATGATATTCGTCAAAGAGTTAGTGACAAGGAAGGGGGAGGTACGTCTTTCGACATACCATTCACGCACAACCATATTGAGTTCGCATTCATACCTGTAGTTCTGGAGAGTTTACACCACTTTCTTCCTCGGCGGTATGTTACCCTACTCTTTGAACGGTTCCCATGCTCAAGTGACCATCCAGAATCGGGGATCAACTTCATCTTCGACTTGGCGATGCAATAGTGAGCACCACGCTTCCATCTGTCTACTCTTCCTCACTCCCTGACCCTCTCCACCAAACAAAGCCGAAATACCGCAGCCCTAGAATCATACTATGACGGTCGTTCCGCCGACCTCGCATGGCAACTTCTCCTCGCCTCAGCCGCCATCATCGTACGCACCACAGACAAGTAAACCTTCACCCACGTCTAACCAACTTCAACATTTCCAGGGCTTCAACATTCCTCTTAAGACTTTCATTCACACGAGGGCGCTCATGGTCACAATCACATACGTCTCCGGCCAACTCTCACCTCCTGGAACTCAGGCCTCGCTCTGGGGAATACTCAGCTTACCCGTGAGGTACTTCGCGTACATTCTCGTCGCCATAGACTTCATCATTGGCGGGAAGGAAGCTGCTCTGTCTGCGCTGTCGGGAATCCTTGTCGGCCACCTTTGGTGGTGGGGTGTATGGGAATCAAGAGCGTTGCAAGAGTTGGGGAGAGCTCCTGGTTGGATGAGAGCATTCATTGATACCCTGCCCCCGCCCGGCCCGGCGCCAGGCGCTTCAGGCAGTTCCTCTTCACACTCAAGGGGACGTGGCGCTCGGACGACTGGCTACAACTGGGGGTCAGGTCACAGGCTGGGCAACGGTTAAGTTAATGGACATTGCAGGGTTTGCTATTTGTACCACACGTGGATTACGATATCATATACAGCAAATAGTCCCCCGAGGAGTCGGAAAACAGTGATATGGATACATACTACGAAACGTCCGAGTCGTGAAGGATGTCGTGATGGCAGGCGCCGGACCCCGAGGCCTCGTCCTCGGGATTTCTGCGCTCGTTTACCTCTTGTTGTTCTCTATATCGTGCCACTAATAGATCCCTTTCAGCTAGTGTCGATAGGGTACTTTCCGCGGTGTTGATAAGCTCTCGAAGAGCCTCTGGGAGTGGCTCAGGAACCGAAATACACCACTAAAGTCGAAGGCTCACTTTCGAAACTAAGCATAGACAGTGTCTGGGAGCAGATTCAGTTATTGAAGCTAAATGGAGGGCGAAGTATAGAGCCGTGCTCACATTCCTCGCATCCTCGTCTTGCAAGATCTCATCCTTTACTTTCTCGTCCAGCTTCTGAGCTTGACTGATATCGTCCAACATGAGCTTTATGTCTGGAGCAATAACTCCCTCTGATTCAGTCTGAACGAGGTACTGGACGTGTCGGTGGAACACTCTCGCCTGCTCAAGCACTTGCCCAGGGAGGTTCTCCAGGCTTTTTTGTGCACGGGTTGATGACTCCTCGACGACAGATGGGTGGACACCAATAGGAATGTTCAACTCTTCGTTCCCCTCGTCTTCCGGTTTCTTCTCGCTCCGAGTTTTTGCCTGCTGGCGGTACTTCTTGACAGCGCCCTGGAATACCCCACTGTGCATGGCGTTTTTATACTTGGACGAGAAAGCATCCTGTAAAACTATTCCCGAGTTATCACCAAACGGAAAACCTCCCCCCCCCCCCCCGAAGGGATCCAGCGTACCTGACACCAGAATGGTCATTGTCGCAAGTCCTAACAACGCCCAGAAGACGAACACCGATCTCCCGGCTGCGGTTTTCGGTGAGTAATCTCCGTAACCGGTGGTCGTAAAAGTGATAAAACCTTTGTACATCAGCGGCTCGACTCGGCGAGAAATGCTAGTGAGAACGTACAAAAGTAGACTGCTATCCCAAATGGCCACTTTTCCGTGACTACGAATAATACTGCCCCAACCTATTTGGGCGTGAACGGAGGATCAAGACACTCGAGGTTTTCTGGACTCACAAACCAGAAAATCATGAACAACGACCAAGCGACGAACAGCTAATATTGATGCTCAACCAGATTTCTCTTACGAGTAGTCATCCCGAGCTCACCTTCGCCAAGAATGCTTTCCTCTCCTCCCGATCCGTGATCTCTCGAAGGTCCTCGTTGTTCGTGTAACGAGATCCATTGGATAGTATCGTGGTGTCGGAAATCGATGAGCTGAGGGTTAGAGAACGTTGTTGATGAGTACCCTGGGTTCCTTTGGTCGCCCACGACGGCAGTCTGTTCATTCCAACCCCGGTCGTCGCAAAAGCGAACTTGGTCAGTAACCCAGTCATGTCTTCCAAACCCCTCATAAACTGTGTCGTTGCAAACCCCGTCGGGAGCGGTTCGCTGTCGGAAGAGAACCATCGCCTCCAGCGCTGCCTGACCGACGTGCTAGACTCGGAACCGATGGAGCGAGTCCTAGACAGATGTATAAGCCGCCTTCGCAACGCGCGGAGGACAGAGTGAGGGACTCCGGCTTCCACAGCAGCCGCTTCCAGTTGGACACGCGAAAGGGCTTCGACATTGAGGTGGGTCCCAGGATGTCCGTGAGCGATCCCCCGGATTTCTCCCTTTTCCCGGAACAATTTATGGTGTTCGTGGTGTTGAAAACCAATGTGGAAGATTCTACCGATAAACGGTATTAGAGCCCACTTTGATTCCTCCCTGGCGCGGTCCATCATCGAATCCGTGTCTTCCTCAAGGTCGGGTATCCATGTCTCGGCGGGTATCTCATTCAGCCTCCACTCGACAGCCCTTTTCCATCTCCGTTCCCGGTCCCGCCAGCGTCGACGGTCCTGATAATTATGGCGAACCCCGGCTAGACGTTTCTGGTAACTGATTTGTAGCTGTTCGAATATGGTTTCCCTCGCCACGCCGACGGCCACACCGAGGTTGAGAATACCAAAGACGATATAGAAGCACATGAAAACACGAGAGCCGGTGCTGTCGGGCACGATATCCCCGAAGCCGACTGTTTCGATCGAGACGACGGTGAAGTATAGGCCGTTAATGAAGTCGAGATCGATCAGGAACGAGTTGACTAGGGCCCCGAAAGCAATGTATACCAAGAGGAGCATGACGATGATCAAAAGCGACCGCTGTCTGTGGCTCACTCCGCTGCCTAGCACGAAAAGTCAGAGCGTGCCGAAAGGTGCAACAGATGTTGGTGCCCATACCACTCTGCTTAAAGTTCCGAGTCCATACAAAATCCCATATCAGAGTGAGGTTGGTGGCACTCGACACGACCGTTGAACACACTAAATCCGTCAGTAAGCGTGATGAAAAACCGCCAAGTACGATGCCTATACCAGTCATCCAGTATCCTTGGCCGTACGTAAAACTGTCGTTGAACCTGTGTTCGACACCAAACACGACAAGAGCGGGGATGTTAATCAAATCTATGAAACGTAAGCCGCGGTCAAAGGCGATTTCGGAGGGACACGCTACCGTGAATAGTTAAGGAACCTATGGTGATCCACGTCGTCACTAAGACAGGCCCTTTCTCCAGGAACCGACAAATTAACGAGAGGTTGGCCACAACAGCGAAAGATATGGAGAGGGCGAGCCCAACCTCAAGAAGAGGGGGATTCGATCGTGTTTCTACGACCACGTTTCCATCAGTGCGGATGTACCAGGGGCTGATGAGGCCAGGGATTTCCAGTAGGATGGAAAAGGGGATAACCAATCCAGAGATGATTGGAAGTATGCGGTAGTTATTCAGGGCCTTGTCTTCACCCTTTGGAGGGAGCACGATGGCCTTTAGCCTGGCCAGATATCCTCGTTTCGCGCCACCCTTTTCGGATGGTGGGCTGTCTTCCCCTCCAGAGGGGCTGCCGAAGGTTACTCGGCGGCCAGGAGCCGACGACGCCTCAGGTTCGTCTTCATCGGCATCCTGCGGGTCTGAGTCGTGAATGGATTCATTGTCGTCCCCAATATGATCGTTTGGTTCAGGACCACGAAATTGCTGCTCGCTCTCGTTACTATCGTCATCTCCTGTAGGCTCTACTTGTCGCTGAGCCTTCTCCGGGTCCTCCAGGTCGCCTGGACCCTCACCACCCCGGCGAGACGTTAACAATGAGGCGAGGAGGATAGTATTGAGTAAACCCATGGGATCCCAATCTTGGCATCAAGAGTTGGAGTCCAAGGCGTCAGTGCTGTTGCTGAGTCTTTAGGCTTTAAACTTTAACCTTCACATTGGTGAGCAATGGTCATCAGGAACCGCCTGTGTAACATGTGCAACATACCGAGCACGTTGTGCGAGAAGGTGATCAACCGGTGATAGGCACTCCGGAGATTCCCCGGATGAGCTGTTCACATCTTATCTCTCCCTCCTCCGCCCACGCTTATCCCTCCGGTCCTCCACCGTCATGTTGGAAAAACACCAGTCAGAACTTATCGAGCACGCGATGGCAGTCGGTGCTCTCAAGTTTGGCACCTTTACCCTAAAATCCGGACGGTACCCATCTCGCTGGGATCTCAAATTCCATCCTTATCTCACGGTCAATCCTTTTTTCCTTCGCAAGGATCTCCCCGTATTTTTTCAACGCGGGTCTGATAAGTTCGGGCTCGATGCTCGCGACGCTATCTGCTGGATATGCGTCGCTCATCCATTCCGCCCTCGAGTCATCAGACTACGCTAAATTCGACGTCCTATTTGGCCCCGCGTACAAGGGAATCTCCCTCGCCGCCTGCACGGCCATGGCTTTATATCGTGACTACGGCACCGACGTCGGATTCGCGTACGATCGCAAAGAGGCTAAAGACCACGGTGAAGGAGGGATGATGGTCGGTGCACCCGTCAGCGGGAAGAAAGTGCTCATCCTCGATGACGTCATGACCGCGGGTACTGCTACCCGTAATGCGGTCGACATGATCAGGAGTGGTGGTGGAGAAGTCGTCGGAATCGTCCTCTGCCTGGATCGCGAAGAGGTGGGGAAAGAAGGGAACAGCACAGTCAGGGAGATGGAAAAATATGTCGGAGGAGCGCGAAGGGTGAAGGCGATTCTCAGGATGCGAGACCTCATGGCATGGTTAGAAGGACAGGGCAGGACAGAGGATCTTACGGCCATGAAAGACTATTGTGACAAGTACGGAGTCAAGGATAGCCATCAGAACCAATAGAGACCACGGGAATGAGCAGTGATTATCAGAAATGAGACGATGGTAATTATACAGGGAGCAATGCGGGGGTTCAAATCGACGAGTATTAGTGGAATTGAAGTGGGGTATGGTACAAAAAAGCCGAGGGCGCGCGTATCATAGTTATCGGGGAGTGCAAGAAGTTAACGGGGGTTCTTAATTGAGACCATATCTTTGGCATGGAGTCCAGGAGAAGGTGGAGGCGCATGTGGAGAGAGAGATAACAAGTGAACGTGGTCAAGGAGAGATTGAGATATACATTTTCACGGAATCGAAACCTGCGCAGGCGGCTCTTGGTTGGGGTCGGGGACCGATGGGCCGGGAACGATGATGGTGAGGACGCCGTCTTGCATGTCCGTGATGACCTTCTCAGCCTATTCTCCTGGTCAGAGAGACAGCGTAAGGAGCAGAGGAAAGAGAAGGCGAACTGTGGTATCACTCGGAACAGCCATGGTTCGATAAAACTTGCCGAACTTCCGCTCTTTGACGGCGAGACCGACATCCGGGAACACGGGCTTTGACTTTCCCGAAACCGTGAGCTGTTTCACGCAGGTGTATGGGCATCTGGACAAGATAATTTTCAAGTCACTCTTCTTCAACCCCGGCAGCTCCAGCATCGCCTTCATGAGGTTGGCATCCTTATCATAAAAGACATCCGCCCGGATGGCATAATTGCGCTCAACCACAGCAGGTTGCAAGGAAAGGGGTGCGAGCGGTAGATCCAAGGGGCTGTCAAAGAACAAAGACAAGGGACAAGGGAAAGGAGAGGGCCAGGTTGGTCCCGACGACAGGAAGATCATATGAGGCGGGGCGCACCTTGACACAGAGGCTGGCGGTACGCCTACACTTGCTGTGTGTTGCTGCCCAGGGCAAGGCAGGGTAATTGCACTTGGCCCTATGATAGCTGGAATTGAGACTCGCAACTGGGAGCCCGAAGAAGAGGACTCATGAACACCTCTCCTCAATCTCTGCGCGGCACCCTCAGACCCGCTGGATCTCCTGTAAGGGTGCGCAGCACGAGTTTCTCGAACAGGTGCGGACCTGTGAGGTCCAGGCAGCGACGGCGACGTCCCAGACGCGCCCTGCAACCTGTCGACGCTATCCTCGCCCACTGTGGACGGCTCTACAGAAGGTTGATGAACATAGTCCCGCAAGCGAAAGAGACCTTGACTTGAGGCTGAGACGCGTTGAGGAATGGGAACGGTAGGAATGCCGGAGCTGAAAACTTGAGGCTGTTGAGGAGGATTCGCGTCTTGCTGCGGCGGAGGCTGGAATGACGCGTCTTGTTCTTGCAGATCCCAGGCGACGAAGCTGGAAGGGGTGGTTGGCGTTGACCCGTAAGGCTGGTCGGGGTTGTACTGGTAGGGGTGACCGTATGACATTTCACTAGACACGAAACAAACCGAGGATGGGCGGAGGTCACCACACCACCTCCCCGTTTTATACCCAAATCGCAGCATGACTCACCCGGATTCATGCCCAAATTTGGACACCGCCCCGCCGCGTCGGTGATGGAAGCACAATTGTTCTCACGTGATTCACAGCCTTCATAGCCAGCGGGATCACCATCGCCCCATTGTTTAACCAATATGTGCATGAAAATACAGAATAATATTACAGAGGTAAGCAAGGCAATAATAGAGGTGTATGAAAGAGGTCAAGAAGCAAGCTACCCAGTGGAAGGGATCTCATTCGACTTGAGCATGGAGGGACCAGAGCCGGAGAAACTTCCGCCTCGACTCCGTATCAGAGAGCCCGTCTCGGCAACCCGCGCGCCCCTTTCCACGCTTTCCTTCCTGCTTCCGCTGCGCCCACGTGTCAACGTAGAACTACTGTCGCCAAAGCGACGATCAAAGCTCGGCCTACGGTTTACAACATCCGGCCGACCGAACGAGTTAACCGGCGAAGACGAGTGCTCCCGTCGTGGGGAAGCATATGCCGATGGTGATCCGAAAGACGACGAGAGGGATGGGGGTGGATTCATGGGATAGGTGAGCGATAACCGTGGCGTTCCAATGACGAGGGGAGGGTTCGAATTGAACGATGACGAAGTAGGTGAGGTAATCTGCGTATTGACGCTGGCGAAGCTCGGTGATAGAGGGAACGGTGACTCTGAGGATGACGCGGGGGAGTGTGACAACGGCGTGCTCGCCTCTGACAGTTGGTCCATCATTGGCCTGTGTATTTGTGAGGAACGTCTTGGAATCGGTACGCTGTACATGGGTCGCGGTATTTGACCAGATAGGAACCCCACGGTGGGAGATACGGAGGTAGTGTTGGAGATTGACCGTCTACGGCGTGAATGGGAGACCGGTTCTACATTTGAAATCCCAATCAAGTTGTCGACCGACATCCCATTCTGTAGCCAGAATCGTTGAGAAACAGACAGCAGCTGTTAGTAACCTGGGGAACGCACCCTTCGTCTGTGGTCAATCAATTCCTCTCTGTAGATCTCATTCAGCCTCATGAGCTTGACGTAGTCTCGTTCCATATCGGCGACCCTGCTCCTGAGTTGTTCGTTCTCCCGCCGTAGTGCTTCGAGGACGATGTCCGTACTCGGACCTGACGTTAGGCCGGCCAGACTCGCCCTCCGCCGAGTCCTGAACTCTACCAGGTCATCAGCCATGGCTGGTGTCGGAGCGCTGTTGTTTCCCGTCGCATCGGCACCGTTCACCCCGTTTGTCCCATTTTGGGCGGCGGCGGCCAGTCGCAAGGCAGAGATCTCCCGGTTCAACCTGTTGACATGGGCTTCAGATTCGGCCTCGAGCACGTTCTCGAGTTCAATCTTCTCTTCGCGGAGCTGGGGCGAGGCAATGATGATGCTTTAGTTCGAGGCGAGCGAGGTGGAGTTGGGTAGAGCAGATCACTGTGATGCATACCTTTTCGAGCTTGCGCGAGAGAACGTTTATGATTTTCTCCTCCTCAGCCTCGTAGGCGTTGATGAGGTCCTCCTCGCGTTTGCTTGCAGAGGTGTTGGCCTGAGGATATCTCCAGACGGGAGGCGACAGAGACATGGATCACAGGGGCCAACCAACGCAGCAGATTAAGACCAAAGTACATTTCCGGATCGCAGAAGCTGTTTGCAGGAAGCCGATCCGCACGACCGACCCCCGTGCCGTTCACAAATAGTCAATACTATCGGTCGAGGAGAAAATGCCACAGTGGCCTGGTGTATCCAACGAGTCGAAAAACTACTAAGAAACTCGTGCTCTACTTTTGTCAGAAATTGTGACCCTCGACTTTAAAGGTCCCCCCGTAATGCAGGTAGCTCTCCATGGTTTTCCGGATGTCGTCAGGAAGGCCCATACTGATGAGTGTGTACGAAATCTTTTCGTGCCCATGGGTTTGGCCTAGTTTGAAGAAGCACCGGGCAATGGTCGTAGGGTACTAGACGGTTCAGAATAGGTCAAATGTCCCTCACCATCAGGATTCGTCGAGAAACCGACCGTCATTTCACCGTAATCGGCGTATTGGTATGCGGCTACCCGGATGGCAGCCTGCAGCGACCTTTGCAGATCACCTTCTTCGGAGTACATTTCCAAAAGCTTGAGCCACGGCTTTTGGGAGAACCTCATCGAATCGAGGCTTCTTTGATACGCTTCCTTTGCCTCTTCTTTGTGGTTAAGCCTGATCCCTAGGTCTCCAAGAATCTCCCACTCCATCCCGGTCTTCTTATAGGCTACGCGTTGAGTCTTGTAGTGGGCGACTTCTGCTCTGAAGATGGTCCAAACCCGCAGATCCTGGGAGACAACTCAGTTGATTGTGACAAAGGCCGTAAGACACAAAGCGTACCTCGTACAAAACCATGAAAAGATTGTCAAGCCATCTCTCGCACAATCGTTTGTTGCTGAATGAGAACGGATCGGTGGTCGTTGTGGGCGTAGCTGATGTATCCTCAGTCCCAGAGAAGTTATCAGCGGCAGCCTGGATGGGCTTTTCAAGAATGTCATGGACGACTGGTTTTGTTCCATTCACTTTCGTCAAGTCTTCATCTTCGCTCTCTTCTGTATCTTCCTCCTCTTTTTCCTCCCCCTCAATTTCTCTTCGCTGTTCTGCTTCTTTCGCAGCTTCCTCGACAGCCGCCTCGCGCTCGCGATCACCGTCAGACTCAGTCGAAATTCTGATTGTCGGAATATCTGCGACTGCCAGAGATGCCTGTCTGGATTTGTGGGTCGGCGATTCCTTGACGGCACGGACGGACGCGTCATCATCAGCACCACCGTTGGCATCAGCGACCAAAGTAGTGGCCTGCGAAGCTGATTGATGCTTGCTGGGAAGGACGGAACCGTCTTCGTGGATGACACTTTGGGAGGATGTAGAATCTTGACGTCCATGATGAGGTTCACTTTGGACTTTCTGCATGCGATACTCTTCCTCCATGACGAAAACGACACTCCGGGTCTTGAGAAGTTCGTCCCAGCCGATGTTAGAGACGAGGCGAGTAAGGAGTGCGTAGGCCCTGGCCCAGGTTCCTCTCAGCCCAGGTGCAGGGAGTCGCATCAGTGCGGGATCAGCCTAAAGTTTGTGGGGTCAATTCAAACCAGAAGAAAGTGTGGAAGAAGTGACCTGATCCTCTTCCGTTTTTTGTCTCTCAGGAAGGATTTCAACAATCGTACCCTTCGGGGGGAGGTGAACGCGCGCCGGTTGTAATTGCCTGTGGGCATCACGTCCATTGTACGTGAACATGGGACACGAGTTCAAAGTCAACAAAGCCTGATGAACCTCAGCTTCCTTGGAAGAGACGTAGATTAGAGGAGATCACAAACATTCTCATATTCCCCTAAATCGATATACACCTGTGTGAGCATTTCCCAGGTCATAAATTCACTGGGGGCAGAGTTCACGGCTTGGCGAGCGAGCCTAAGCGCCCATTCGTATTTGCCCTTGGATCGCAGGAACTCGCACTGAACGTGGAGGAGCGTATACGACTGGTTGGAGTCGTTCAGAGAGTTGTTCATAACTTGTACTGCTTTCACTTCTTCGTCTGTAGAGGGTATTGAGCGAGCGGCGATCCGGAGCGGCGGGGTTGCAAACTTACACATTCCGATGTAGCTCTTTGCCAACAAGGATGCCACCTCAGGTTCACGGGGAAGGAGTTTCTCGAAGAGATTTGCCGCGTGTTGGCACCTACCACTGTCGCCGAAATACTTCATAATTGCGGAAGTCAGATGGTTTGAAACCACCGTTGCAACCTGAATCTCTGGGTCAGATCCAACCTGCCAACCTAAAGGGACTGTGAGGTGATTTGTTGTGATGCTAACTATCACGGGTACCTCGAGAAAAGAGTTCTTCTGCAGCCTTCAGGAACCTGAGTTCACTCTCCGGGGCCGTAATGGGGTCCACTTTTCGGTAGCATTCAAGCCAATACGTAGGGTCATCCGAGTACAAAATGGCACGAAGAATAGCAGAGAGATAGGTTTCCTGCCAGATCTCTGGGGTCGCATTGTGCCTATGGGACTTTTAGTACTAAACAACACGTCCTTGGGGTTCAACGCACTTTTCACCACGAAGATCAATGACGTAGGCATGTACCCCTCCAGGGATCTTTACATCCACACGGACATCTACACGAGAGAAGGCATTGAAACAGCTAAAAGAAACGTCGTTCACGGCTGCAGAAATTCGGAATCCAGGAAACCGTACCAGTAGCATCCATTACGAACTTTCCATGCTGGCCCCTTGGAGAACCAGGCAGAGGTGTCTTCGAATGAGTAAGTCAAGGAGTTGATGTAAGCTGCGAGGGAGGCCGAGGAAGATGCGTCTACACCGGAGACGTAATGATAGGACCCAGTCTGTTCAGATAAGTGTGACCGTTATTGAGATACTGTGCTGATGTGAAAAGGCGGATTGACTTGCATCGCGTTGACCGCTGCGTCCCGTCGTTTTTACAACATGACAAAGATCCGGAGGTCCGAGCTCGCGAAAGGATGCTAGAGGAGACAAACGGTCATCAGGGGCGTTTAGGAGATGCGGAGGTGAGCACTAACAGAGGCTCTCAGTCCTGGCGGCTATCGACTCCCCTAGTTCTATCTGTAGCAGGATTGTGAGCGCGGAGAGAAAGCAACTGAAGGGATAGGATGCGAACTTCGAAGAACTCAGGGACGTCCTTGAAGGAGCCGTCCGCCATCGAATGAGGACGAGGTGGAACAACTTGTGATCGGCGTTGCCCGACCGCGCGCACATCACACTTGGGAAATACTCAAAATTACGGATTTACACGGGAACAGACAGTTCCAGGTAGTACACAGAAAATACACAGAACACCGGAAGAGTGGTAGAGCAAAATTGCATGGGAGATGGGAAAGCCGTTACCCTTCTCAGCTTTTTGTAGAATCCAAAGCTGCGAGCTGATCCACCAAGTCCTCCATCACGGATTTGGTCCGGACATGGGAAGCTATTCCGATAGGTGGTGGGCTTGGAATTGGTCCGTCTACGGGAGATCCAACCGAAGCTACGCGTGTCGGCACGAGGGGAGTGCTTCGGGGTTCAAATCCAGGAGCGATTTTCCGAAGAGCATCGCGTTTCCGCCGCTCTTTCTCCTCTAACCTGGCCTTGAGGTATGCCTCACGACGGGCCGCGTGCGCAGCAAATGTCTTGCGGCGAGATGACTCAAGGGTGAGGATATGGTTCTCCAAAGAAAACGGATAGACGAACTGCGATAATAATAGCGGATGAATGACATTCAGTTGAACGATAAGTACCGAAGACGATTTGGAATACACCTACGTATGCTGACACACTGTCGGGCAAAGGGTGTACATCTGGAGGTAATTCCACCTAGACCCCATATGATGTGAGAGACTATTTCTCCCGTAATCATTCGATAGACGACAGACGGGTCGTGGAAATCTCAGGGCTGGAGACTTGATTAGAGGGACATTCGCAGCGGCAGCGTACTGGTTGTGGTTGGAATGTGCTGTCGCAGATTGTCGCGCATGAGTCCAAGATAACGAAGCCGGGTCGAGAGATTGAGCTCACGTTCGGACATGGTGGGAACCGAGGATACTAAGCGAGATGCCGACGAGAACGCCTTGGGACCGCGTCGGTGCACCTAGAGGAAATTTTCAGAGCCTCGAGCCTCGAGTCGTTGGCATCAGTTGATCCCTGAAGCGTTCAAAAGGAAAGGCCCCGGACCCTCGCTTACCCGGTCTTATCGTCTCTTGCTCGGTAACCAGACGGAACGGGAGCAGTGACCGAACACGGGGTCATCCCGAAATGTCCCCACTGACTGAAGAAGAACCAGGCCGCGGCTGACGGAGAGCCCAAGGGGTTTATATAAACACTCCTCTCTCCTCTCTAAGCCCTTCTTTGCCCCTCACCATGTCGTGTGCTACCACCCCACCAACCCTCTCCCCTGCGATGCCTTCAAAATCCCACTTTGCCTTGGCGCGGATCAACGGAAACATCTGTCTCGCTCAGAGTGCGTAGCCACAAGACCCCTAGAGTCGCCACCTGCTAACGGCGATTCCACTTCTACAGTCCCACCATCCACGCCGGGGTCCGCAGCATCTGCGTTGTCAGCAGTAGATGCGACCATATTCGTTCACGAGTTCATAAACATCTTTCGGTTCTCTCATCACACGGCCGTGCATCCAGCCGATATCCATGTCATCGACCCAATTGATGACGACTCGGCTCGGTACGATGAAGAAAATGGCACCGTTTTCCTCTCCAAAGACGTCATCGAACGCTTCAGCAAGTTGACGGTTCACCGACCCGTGAGGCCGATCCGTCAAGCTCGGACACGACATGCACGTCGATCAAGTCTCACGCCACCCCTCTCTGCCCCGCCAGTCCTCACCCACTTTTCGTACCCTGTGCGGTGACAAATGCACCATCCACACACAACGTTCTCGAATACTCGGTGCTTATCTTATTTTCTCCTTGTTGTACTCACACCGCACATTAAAACTGTATCGATTCTCACGTGCCTATATGTAAACCACTCGATCTGTTGCCAGTCCCGCTCGGGTTTTTGATGCTCCAGACGATGACGATATGTAATGTAATCCTCCATCTCGAAACCACCTTGTCGGGGACGAAAACCATAGGGCTCGGACCCGACATTAACGCTCAGACTCAGAATAACCATGGTCCAACTGCGTAATGCGGAATGATCAGACCGATTACCGATCGATGCGGACATGGGCGATTTGCTCACCTCGGCCACGACTCTCCTCGACCTTGATCTGCAGACAGCTCTGGTGGATCAGGTTCAGGGCCTTGACGGCGTCCCGACCCTGTATCACGCATGAGATATTCACTTCACTCGCACCCTGGCTGATCATCTCGATGTTGACGTTCCCCTGAGCGAGCGATGTGAACATACGCCCAGCTATTCCCACCATATTTTTCAGCTTTCCCACGAGCGATAGAATCGCCATCCCTCGCTGTAAAGTGACCTGTATCGAGATCGTTTCAGACGCTTGTTACCTTCAACGGAAACGATGTGTGGCAATCTGGATCTCGGACTTACGGCTCCGTACTTTTCCAGCTCCCTGACCAATCTGTCCATCACTTTCTTCTCGTGTGTATCCTCGATGGCCATGCTGATCTGAACCTCGCTGGTGGAAATCAAGTCGACGGCTACGCCGTAACGATCAAGCGTCCCAAAAATCCCAGCAAGGAACCCATGTGAAACGCTCTTCCTGTTTGAATGCACGCTCAAGACAACGATGCACTCTTTGATCGTAACAGCCGTTGGAAGTTTTTTATGACCCCGGTCGGCCATTTGTAGATAGTCGAGTCTATCCACGGAGACCGGCTCGGGCAAGAGTATTTCCCCCGTCTCGGACGCATCCAGGTCGGAGTTTGGATGAATTACGGTTCCCAGGCCTCTTGGATTTTCCACATTCTTGATCCTGATTGGGATCTTTTTGCGGATAACCTGCGGGTGGGGTTGATCAACGTCGGTCATCTCTTCGTCGTTTCCGGTCACGAGTATGAGATTACCTGCTCCATTGTGAACGGGTGCACGACCTCGCTCCCATAATAGGTCAATTCTGCCGCCTCTTCGCGCGAGATGATGGGTATCACTCGCGCCGTGAGCACTTTGCGAGGGTCAGCGGTGAAGATGCCATCGACCTCCTTCCATATTTGCAATTCGGACGCTTGCAGACCAACCGCTAATACTGCGGCACAAAGATCGGTATAACCTCTCCCTATTTGCCGGAGTAGTGATCCAGGCACTGGTCCGAAGAAGCCTTGAGAGAAAATGTGAATAAGAGTACATTTCCCAGCAACAGATGAACCTGCCTGTGACGACGGGCACTCTAGGGCCGCATTGTCTCACGCGCTCCGCTAACGCGGCGGCGAGCTTGTCATAGAACCACTGATCTAACGTCGGCCCACGGGTGTCGAAATCCTCTTCCATGTCGGGCACCATGGAATCGAGTGAAACGTACTCGGCATCCACACCCTACCGTTGGGGATAAATGGACGATTTTCAAATGGCAAGGGCAAGACCGACCTGGTCGCGTAACACAGCCGTCATCAGTTTGCACGCCATCCTCTCACCGAACCCGACTACTGTATCTTTTGATCTTGGAGACATCTCGTAGATGACCTTGGTGGAGGGTGAGTGGGGGGGGTGCGTGAATGACAAGGTATACTGACTTGAATCGCCATCAGGAATGACCGCAGTGCATCACAATCTTTTTCTATCTCTTCTTCTAGCTCTCTAAGGATTGCAGGACTTGTAATCGAAGAGCGGGCAGCCGTTATGTGTTCCGAACGGATGAGATCAACGGTCGCGAAAAAAGGGGGATGATTGTTTCCGGTTGGGGGAGGAATAGAGGACATTGTCAGGGTTGAAGACAGCCCGCCATTCGGTAGGACCGAGCATGACGGAGAACGAGACCTGGAGCCATCTGGAGAATGTAATGGGGAGGTCCAGTCCCGGCTGCGAGATGTCCTACTCGTCCCCGGGGTAAGATACTCTGGATCCCGGGATGCACCCGTTGCTGGTCTCTGGAGCGCTTCGGAGGATGCTTTGAGCAAAAGGTTCGTAGTCCCCAGAGATTTTGTGGAACCAGATCGAGCAGAACACACGACCGCAACCCTATGGTCGTCTATATAGTTTCTACCGGGTGGGATTGGCGAAGGGCCGTAACGAGGTGAGGAAACTGGGATACTGACGAGATGATATCGCGCGCGATTTTGACCGCAAACTTGCCGATGCTTGTCCCACCAAATTTTTGGACGAGCCAACGTGCATCCGGGTCTATCGTGTTCTGATGCAGATTCGGCGGCGTCCTGGGTGGTGGGGAGTCAGGACTGGAAAGGGGGTCAGGAGAATCGGAGTCCGAGTTCATCGTTGGGAGAGAGGTGTGGGAGATGAGTCATGTTTAGCGTGCAGTGTAACTCCGTAAACCTGCAGACTCGCGGCTACTCGCGTTGTCCTGGGAAACGCGGGGGGGAACTCGGTGCCAGTAGCTGGAGAGTGATATCGGCTTTGACTCGAGCCTTTCCCAGCGTATCCGCCAGCCCCTGTGATCATCTGTGCTTCGTCTGACATCGTGGGTGCGCACGCTGTAGATCAGGCACAGCTGGTAAACCTACGTAGCACATCCAGTCAATCCCTCTGGCTTCATTTTTGTTCCGGAGAACACGCACCCTGTGGGCAGCCTTAATTCTTTATAATCCCGCATTTGTCCTAGCGACAGGCACCGCCTGTTGTCTGTTCCGAGCATAACTAGTAACTCCCCGGGTGATGATCGTTCCCACTCGGTCGGGAAGCTTCTCATGATCATTGATGACTTCTCCCACAGGCCTCACCCAGCACTCCCACCTAGTGCTTCACCCATCCCGCGCATCTTGAATGCCCAAGGGGACCTCTGACCGCGATCCACTCGACGCTGTTCTTCGTCCACCTGTAGACGAGACGGATGTAGAGAGGTCCATCCGTCTCCAGACCGAGGAACGGGCAAAGCGCGTGTCTGAAGCTATCGACGAGACTATTCGTCAGGAACGTCAGGCGGCGAAGAAGAAGGATGTCATCCGCGTACTTCTCCTAGGACAGAGCGAATCCGGTGCGAAACTCCTTATCCTCCCTCTTAGCAACTACATTCACCTGCCCATGACAGGGAAATCCACGACCCTTAAACGTAGGTCCCCACCGTTCTACTAACCTGCCGATGAACCGACAACCCTTCCAGAGTTCCAACGCCTCTATACTCCCACGGCTTTCCGGGAAGAACGCCATTTATGGCGTTCTGTCATTCAATTGAACATTGTTCGCTCTATCCGAATAATCGTCGATACCATATCGGACGCCCATAATAATGCAGTCCTCAGCGGAGAGGAGAGCGACGGGGAGGAAGAGTTCCCACTCACTGGCCAACTGATTACAATCAAGGAACGGCTGAAGCCTCTCAGACATATCGAAAGTATACTAGTCGCCAAACTCGTACCCCCCAACGAAGCCGAAGCAACCCATCTGGGCAACCGGCCTGATTTTATCAGCAACTCCCAAAACCGCAAGGCTCAAGAGATATTTGTCCGACCTGGTATGGGGTGGCACGGAACCCTACTGCGTGGTGCTCGTTCCTCTCGTCCCGCGTCCGCTGGCAGCACTGGTCTGGAAACCCCTGACGACACTCAGTGCATACTAGACTCGTGTCGTACCGACATGATTGCCCTGTGGCGGGACCCCGCCGTTCGTGCAATCCTCCAGCGTCGAAAGGTTCGTTTAGAAGAGTTACCCGGGTTGTACGTGATCCCGTCTTATTTCGTCCTACCACGTGCTCATCCCTGTCCAGTTATCTCAACGACCTTGAACGGATGACGTCCCTCAAGTATGTTCCGACTGATGGTGAGTCGAACGATAAGGTTTTGGATTCCCACAAGTTCTTACTAGTATTTCACATCAATAGACGACGTCCTCAAGGCCCGCCTCAAGACCGTGGGTGTGTGTGAATATAAATTCCACCTGGAGGCCTCCGCTGGCTCCGAAAGTGGGGCCGAATGGCGAATTATTGATGTTGGCGGGTCACGATCACAGGTGTGGTATTATTGGTATTTGGCCACTCATTGAAATGACTGATCCTCTGTACGTTAGAGACGTGTGTTTCCATCCCACACACTCATTTCCCTCCGTTGACATTCGTTTTCAGCAACCTGGGCCCAGTTTTTCGACACAGGCGAGTATTTTGCACCACTCTGGCCCGGAGAATTGGTATCTGACCGATACATTGTAGTCAATGCTATATTGTTCCTTGCTCCAATCAGTGGCTTTGATCAGGCTCTGGCAGAGGTAAGTCTCCACTTCCAATGCGCATGGGACATCGGCTCATCCGGCACAATGAATAAGGACCGGAGTGTTAATCGATTGGTGAGTCCCCCCCCCTTTTGACAGACCCCTGATGATCGCTCACCTTTTGCCTTTGAAACAGGAAGACAGCGTTCTTCTATGGAAATCTGTATGCAGCAACAAGCTTCTGGCGAATGTCGAACTTGTGCTCTTCCTGAACAAATGTGATCTGCTGGATGCCAAGTTGAAGTCTGGCATCCGGCTCGCCAAGTACGTTAAATCGTTTGGTGATCGCATAAACGACCTGGATACCGTCACCAAATGTACGTGCCGAGCGGCCAGGTATCACCCGTGACACGTCGTTGATCCAAGCCGACATAGATTTCCGTGGGAAATTCAGTGCAATTATGCGGGAGCATTCACCCAACCCTCGTAAATTTTACGGATTTTGTACCTCTGTGACAGTAAGTGTTCGGTTCGTCGGCTCCCATACTAATATTTACCCACTCATTTTGTAAAGGACACAACCACAACGGCCGGAATCCTTGCCATTGGTCAGCCGATATACTCTCATGCTTTTTCCATGCTAATGAATCCCGTTCCGCAGTAAGGGACATTGTTGTTCGAGAACAGCTGAAGCAGACAAGGTTATTATGACACATGTACCGAGGCCTCCCAGGGGCCCATACCTTTTTCCATTTATATCACATCTTCCAGGCCATCTAGCGCTTGTACACGACTCAGCCTCTTATCTGTTGTCTAACCACCTACACTTAATGGACGTGGAGGTTGATGTAGGATAGAACTGTAGAAGCTAAAGTCGAGCAATCAAAAATCCTCTTTCGTCTTCCGGGGGGAGATATTGGGCAACGAATTAGGTACATTATGAGGCACTACGGTATTGCGAGTATCGGTATTGCGAGTATATGCACGAATGGTGTCTATGGAATAAGCGAAAGCTATGGTACAATGTCCTTGCGTTGTGGTTTAGCTGTTGGCTTCTGATGAGAGTAAGACGCTCATACCTGGTGATATTGGACGGAAGGTCAGGTTTGTAAACGCCTAGACTTCGAGCCAGTGACCTTCTTTGGAGGAAGTTTCCCATTGCCAATCACCGCAACGGCGTCCTCAATCGCCTGGCATTTCCTGTGCCACTCAACGAGGGCCTGGCCCGCGCTTTCGCCAAGGTTTTCTGCGTCTTCCCACGTATCCTCGTCTGGCTCGTAACCAAGCCACCGAACTAAGAACTTTGATTTCCCGGAGGCCGTCACGACGTGCGACACCTCGTAGTAGATCTGCCCATTTTTCCGGATCGCAGGCGGGGGCTGCATGACTACCTTCGTCGCCGCCGAACGAGTCCACTTCTTCGGGAGGTTGCTGGTGTATGGCTCGCTACTCGGCACAAAACGGGCTTTGATCGTTGTCCTGCGCGTCACCGTGTCGGGGAATTTCTTCCTGCAGTATTTATCGAACTCGCAAAGTGCGTGCTCGAGATCCACCGCGCTGACACCTTTGTTCGAGGGGTGACGAAGGGGCGGAGTAAGTGATAGTTGGCCCCAATACTCGTGCTGATTTTCCCAAAGCCAGATGATTGCGAGGGATTCGCTCCCTCTGACCTCTTTCCCAAAGATCCTCACGAGACCGTCGCTAGCGCCGGGGCCCGCGACGGCCCATTCTTCCTCCGAGAAGTTGAAATGATCGCACATGTTAAGATCAAGGAGTAACCTTCGGCATCAATGTTAGTCACGTTTCGGAGCGAGTGTTGGGAACGCACTGGAACGCGGTGAATTGACCCAAGCCCGGGTACAATTGAGCGAGCCCCAGGGCGTCTTTCAGGTGATGGAGCTTGTTCAACTCGGTGGGAAAGTCGGATGTCATCAGCAAGTATATCATCCGGAGGTGTTTAGTCGGATTATCGTGACCGCCGAGGACATTGGGGGCGGGGATGAAATAGGCGGGTCCATAAATGGGGCCCTCAGCAGCCAGCACGGAATAATATTCGTCGATTTCGAAAGTTGCCCACTTGGGTTGTCCGAAGTGCTTCCGGAGTCTCCTCCAGGTCTCGATGCGATTGAATGTGCGGAAGAGGATAATCCGAAATGAAGTTTCCACAAGGTCTGATGGACCATTAGGGATGACCTCGTTGAGGATGAATTGGGTGTTCCTGTCGAACACGCGAAACAGGTTAGTGAACTTGTAATCCTGGAGGATTGGATCCTCCGTCCAGGATTCCTGTCCGGCGAGGCGGCGTTCATGAATGGAGTGGCGCTCCCGCATCCAATACCAGAGGGTATCCATAACCTGGTTGATAGGCAGTCGCTTCTCTCCAATCGCCGCGAACTTGCGGGGCTGAGACTTTCGCGCGGACCTCTTCACGGTCGGTCGGGCCATGGTGAGTCCAGGCGGGGGAGTCGGTGAAGCGGGGAGCGCGTTGACAACTCCGTTAAGCGCTCGTTAAGCCTAGCGCGTCGCGCTTCGGCCGACGGGGCGGAGCCGGTGACCTTCCCGATTTGGCAGGAGCATCGGGTGAGATCATCAGTCATCGATCGTAAGTCACCCAACGGAGTCCTATCCCGTCCCCCCCGCCACACCATCCAGAACCGTCCCAGGCCAACGCAGCCATGGTGAAAAACCAGAGGTCGTCAGCGAGTTCGGCCACTCGGAAGAAACACGCAAAGAAGGCCGCGGTCACCGCCGGGGAGGTCGTCGAAACCCCACCCGTTCCGAAACAAAAGAAGCCGAGGGGAAAAGAGAAGGCGAGGTTGAAGGCCGAGCCAAAGAAGAAGGTCTACATCCTCCCTGTTAGACCCCGGGCCATCCAACCAGATCCGCTGGACACTTTAGGCATCGCATACTCGATATCGTCTGAGCTGGTTGTGGTCTTGCGCAAGTTGGGCAAGAAGGATGTTGTGACCAAGATCCGTGCTTTGGAAGAATTACAGTCCGACTGGATCCTCAAGGCGAAGGAGACGAACGATCCGCAGCTTTTGGAAGAGGTTGCGACCGTCTTACCAGTCTGGGTGCGCCTTCCCAACCGGGTCACTTCGCTTATTTTCTCATCAAACCATAGCTCCATCACATTCCTGGTTTGTTCTTACATCATTCCCGAAGAATCAGACTTCTCTCCGGCGGGCTGCACGCACTACTTCTGGCTCTACCAGGGATCAAGACCCAACTGTTTACACTGATTCGCGATCTCGAAGAGGAACGCCAGGAAATCGTGATCGGTTCTTGGTGTCTGCTCGCCCACGATATCGAGAGCCAAGTCTCCTTGACCGCATTTACATCATGGGAGGACAATTTTGGGCCTGGAGTCAACTCAGGCACCGAAGGAGCATCCCTCATCCAAGAAACCGCTCCTGCACTTATCTCGTTTATTCAACAAACTATCTTCGACCCTCTTGGGGCACACTCCGTGGTCAATCCAATCCAGCCATCCATAGACACGAAGCCAACAAAAAAGGGTGCTAGACCTCAACTTCGAGTTCAAGGACTTCCCGAACCTCCCTCCGCGGATGAAGAGCCGGAAGCGGAGCGAAAAGCAAGAGTTAGGGCAGGAGGTTTGGGTTCTGTTAAGTACATTTTGGGTATGTTGCGCCGAATTTTCCCACCGACTGCAAATATCTCACCTGGATGGAGCTGCAAGAAATCTACTCCAGCTGAGCGAATCTTCGCGTGAGGTCATCGAGGAGACCTTGTCTAGTTCGCTGTTGTGGACATCTCTCTATTGCGGACAAAAGTCACCCTCTCATGACTCAGAATGCTTCGGGTTCGAACAACCCATCGTCCGTCGAGCTGCGTGGAATCTACTCCTTTCAGTGTTACAGGAAAGGGAGGGTGAGAGTGAAACGAGACTATCGCCGGATTTACGCTAACAGAGTGTTGTAGGTGAAGTCGATGCATTCCTTACTATCTTGAGCGTTTCTGTCTTGAGATCCGCTTGGGTAGAATCGGATGCAGTTGTTCGCACGAGTATGTGGCAGCCGTTACTCAAGTTCATTACAGGTACGCCCCTCCCTTGTTTTTTGTCTCCCGGACTCATTGTTTCTGCAGAGTACCCGCAATGCTGGGAACTTGATGCACGCTTTCTCCCCGACGCGGATGAGTCAGAATCCGAGGCTGAGGCGGATTCCGCTCTGCCTCCTTCGGTTGCCTACAAGGAATTCCTTCGCTTCCTGGAGTTGGGTTGCCGTGGGTCTCCCAATCAAGGCTACCCTGCACTTGTAATCGTGTTATCCACCATCCCGCCTTTTGTAAGAATTTCGCCGTGACAACGTGATTACCATATCCTGATGTAGATGCAGATAATAACTAGCCTCCCATCCGAATCCCCCCTAGATGATCTGTTTACATCCATCTGGTCCGCTGTAGATTCTCGTGTCTTTGGGATGACAGACAAGGCACAAACTTGCTCAACATTTGCCCATGCTTTTGTCGACTGCCTCCTCCTGTTTTCGAAACGACTACGGAGTTCGGCCCACAGCATCGTGTGCTCGCTAATAGGAGGCAACCTTGAGGCGGATGGGACGGATCCCGAGCACCCCCCGGGCACCATACTCCTTGACTTTGTTCGTAAACAAACCGCCCGATTTGCCGAAGAGATTTTCCAAGGTCGGCTTCAGCTTGATCCTCCTGCGGCTACCAAGCCTTTGAGCGACGTTGTCACCAAATTGGATGAGGTCGACAAGGGTATGACTTAGTCTGCGTCCCTCTAGGTTAATCGTTGACCCCGAGTCCAAACAGATCTATCGAAAACTGCATGGGACTGCGTTTCGAGCGGCTATATGCAGCTGATACAAGCTACACCCCAGTCCATCGATGTCCGGCACTTCAGTTACCTCAAGGGCCTCCAGAGATCGGCTGCCGGCGTACTATTTGAAGGTTTTGTGGAGTCATTGATTCGCCAAACATTCGACACTGTCATTGGCACTATTTCGAAAGACTTCGATGCGCCGCCAGAACATCGAACCGATTATGTCCAGGCTGGGTCCACACTCAAAGCGTTGCTAGATGTTTGGGGTAAGGGTGGACTAGAGAATCCAGAAATTTCAGCTGTATGCCCCGACCCCCTTTGAAGTCCGACCGTCCTCACTGATTCCACGCTCAGCTTCTCCGTACATTCATGGAAGAAAGGCTGTCACAAGTTGTGCTTTGCGGACCCCTCCTGGTGTCAACGTACCTGGGACTGCTTTCAGAACAACCGGGAAATACCTACTGGCACCGGGTTCTCGATGCAATCGCTTCCTTCACCACCCCGGAAGCGTTGGATTGGTTGGACAAGTTTAACGGCACGAATGCCCCACTATACCTCCAACCTTCTCGGGACTTCGAAGAATTTTTCAAGAAGACGATCACTACGGTGTTGGAGGGCGGGGCAGGCCACTTGAAGCAAGCGATCTCGCTACTTGAACGATCTGGTTTGTGTCTGTGAGTCTACTCTTACCTACCCGCTGATTCGTAACACCAGATCGGCTCGTGGCTAGAGCTTTCTTGCGGTCCCTCTTCCGTTCTCTTTCCGAATCATTTGCGTCTGTCATTCAAGAAATCCTCCGCATCCCTTCCGTGCCGTGGGTCCAGATCGAAAGACATCTTGTCTTTTTTGAGTCGACCCTTTTTCATTACCTGGACGACGAATCGTTGTGGGACGTCTATCAGTCGCTACTACCGGAGATTTTCCTTCTTGGTTCATTGGTCAACGAGGACGATGAAAATTCATCGAGAGTTTCGTCGATATGCCTAAGAATTTGGTCAGGGTTCCTCACTCGCGGTCCGGAAAACCTCCTTGTGTCGGTGAAGTCCAACCTACGTGTAACACTGTTATTCCACGTGGAAAGCGTGGGTTCCTGGTCACGGTAAGCCTTGATTAACAGCCAAATTTGCATTCTCTCAATCCAAAACAGTCCCATAACGGTCTTTGACGCTGCTTCCAAGCTGTCCGGGCACATGAGCCTGGGAATCATGGACTTAGTGCCATCCAGGGAAAAACTTGATTCTATGCTGAGCATATTTCCCACTGAACCTGCGGATGCATCGATATCCCTACGTTCCCCGCTTTTACCACTATCGGGCCTCGAAGACCCACCTATGACCGTAGCAGATAATTATGACCTGGACGGTTACTCGAGCTACGCAAGGATTATTTCCCTCCTGCTTGACGCGTTCTTAGAGGATCGAATTGTTGCAAAGACTCACCCCTGGGCCCTCCGACATTTTATTGCATTAGCCATCTACGCCGAGGACGTTCTCGATCTACCGAACAGCTCGTCTGAGGTCTTCGACGCCAGGACTGTGTCGTCCCCCGCTCTCCAGCAGCTGGTGCACAAAGTACAGCAAGCGACCACTTACTTTCTCTCGGACGTCGGGGATGACCATAGTTGGCATCAAAAGGTTACGGCCGCATGCGTAGATGCCAAAGCGCAAAACAACATTGATGAAATCGGAAAGTTCGTGGCGAGCCAGTTACGATCTACTACCTCGAACGATAATCCGAGGGACGCGCGGATATTGCATACGATCCTCCAACATATCCTCAGTCATACCTCGAAAGCGGAGGGAGACTTATGGATGGGAGTGTGTCGGAAAATCGAGTCCAAGGGTGGGTAATCTTTCCCTCCCTCCAACGTATAACACTCACCGTCCCTCGGTAGCTCCCTTCGCTTCAATGGCTGTGGCTCTCTCCATTGCTGGATCTGGTTCAGAACCCCTCCGGTTGGATCGTTATCGTAACGAGCTCGCGGCCAATGCGATTGGTGTGCGCTCTACCAAGATCAACACCGAGGGTCTATGGATTCTTCGACGGCTCGTCGTGACTGCTCCTGATCCTGACTCTGATGTCGTTTTCATCCCGCAAACGAGGGCAGTCAATTTCATGAAGGCGTGTCAACAATGGGTAACCTCTGATGAAGATATCGAAGAAGAGGTGGAAAGCCAGATGACTGTTTTGTTCTTCCATCTTGCCCCGATCCTTCAGCACGTACCCGGATCCCACTGGGATTTTATTTTCGACGTCGTTGAGAACAATCTCGAGGTGCGGAATTCCCCCTCTTTCCGAGATA
>Ga0307515_10005154_pt1 | contig 26567 bp, 30 predicted proteins | sample 17_EM_MG_FD_194513 | JGI IMG/M metagenome (GOLD analysis project Ga0307515, IMG submission 194513) | Populus trichocarpa ectomycorrhiza microbial communities from riparian zone in the Pacific Northwest, United States - 17_EM | ecosystem: Host-associated > Plants > Roots > Unclassified | place... | reverse complement strand
TCGCCCTCCCTGCAAGTTCTAGTGGCATTATAGCCGTGCACTTACTATTTTCCCAGGATATTACTATAATGTCATCAAAACTTGCAGGGAGGGCGAGTGACCCGCTCAGGTTGCCCCCTTGTAGGCACGTCCGGCGGTTAGTGTTTTTAGATCAAGCCACGGCTAACCTCAAATATATATACTCCGTCTTGGCTGCAAACATCAAATGGAACTTGCCGAATTACCTCATCCTCGCTGCTGCTGGCGGAGATACGAGGTTCTAAAGCCGTACACGAATCGATCTCATGGTAAAGCTCTAGTTAGAACTACTAAACAATACGTCCTCCAATCTTCTTTAGATCCTCTAAGCCTCTAACGCGTTAATCGAAGCCCCCAACACCAGCGACAGCTCGCTATCGTGAAATACTACCTCAGGCGTCGCAAAGCGTCGCCTACGCCCAATAACTTGGGAAGCAACAGTTAAAGCAATTCGCAAAGAATAGGACTGTATTATACCTAAGGATCTAGATCTTTTAATTTCGTCTATGCCTGAACAAATTCAGGCAGTAATTGGCGCCCACTAAGTGGTAGGAACGATCGGAGCAAGGAACAACACCACAAGCTTTTTGTATGCAGGCGAATCATCATACAATTCAAAGCTTCATTTGATTTTGATGTTGAGGTCTTCGGAAGCTTACTGCCAAGACGGGGAAGCAGGCCAGGTGGGGTTTTCCGAGCAGGTAGCTACGCGAGGAAGACGCTAACTACCGGACATGCTGTAGTATTCGGTTTGAGCCCGCTTCGTTTAATCTGGAATTTTCCGTCCCATCGTAATTTTATGAGGACGGCGTCTTGCTGTCGACTTTGTAATCCTCGGGGCTTTTAATATAGCCAAAATTTGATTATATTAACTTTTTGAGGTGTCTTAGAAAAATACGCTACGAATAAAGGTTGCGGACTTGACGAAGTTTCCTTTGGACCCTGGGGGCTGAGCCGACTTGGCCACAGTGAGGAAGCTTAGTTCGATGCGGAAATCAAGTATCTCATCGCCTCGAGACGACTTCTTAATGGACTGCAAGGCCAGAGTTTTTCTGCAGCACCAGACCACCGCCTGTTCCTTGGGCAAGCGATGGACTTAAAAAACACGAGATGCACTCCACGCTGCTCGCGTATCCAACGTCTTGGCAAGAAAACGTAGGAGATTTTACTGGCCTGGTAGACTCCGAGAACGGACACGCACCAGGGCACGATTTTCCGGTTTCCGAGTCATATATCGTGGAATCTCCGCGCTACTCGACGTCAGGCTTCCTCCAAGGTCGCCAGACCAAAACAGCCAAATCTCGTGGCTCAGTCGCCTCTGCCCAACCACGTGGCAGCAGCAGGTGCCAAGCCAGACCATACCCTGCGCTGAAGGATTACGGTTTTATGGAAGAGCATTCCAAATAGACCCACCAGCTTTTCAGGTTTAGATCAGAGAAATCCCCCCTTCATCTAGGAAATTAGCAACTGTGGGGTCGAGTCAGGCACTTCTCTTCCCGCATTTTATCCCTGCAATGATGGGGTAGTATATTTTGTGGTTCGTGCGCGACATCAACACTATCACATAGAAATGAGAATAGATAACTTCATGAATTAAATCAACCACTAATATGGTGCGTAACTGCTTATCCAACAATATGGATCTTGTGCAGCCTACCAAATACCCTACTTCCAAGTCTCGGGTTGCAAAAAAGCCTCCTCCTAAGCCCGAACCACTACCTCCTTTTCAGCCTCTCCCGATCTATGTGATCTGGTAGAACAACTTACCGTCCGTGCATGCAGCTCATTGATTGGTGCACACTGGGCACATTTTTTTAGCTTTCCTAGGACCACACTATATGCAGCTATTGTCTGGAGCAGGTCGGTTTGGCAGCCATCCTTCTCCTCGAGAACGAGTTGCTGTCGTGTCTCTAACATAAAAATTCAAATCCTTCCCATTTATATGGGTCGCCCATCCTCCCTGCCCCTTTCGTCCCTGCTCAGGCACACACCCTCGTTCGTCTTTGTCACACCTTGATGTGTACATAGGGGCATTGCTTACATTCCATTCAACTGAAAATGGTTGCGGCTACACCTGAAGAGATGGCCAACTGGCCAACTCCGAATTACGTGAACCCCGAGACTCGTGTGAATCTCGCCCTGGGATGGATCCTCTCCACCACGACTTTAATGCTCATCTTTCTTGCTGCACGTTTGTACTCTAGGGCGGCATTGAAGGCCGCTCTAGGTGCAGACGATTGGGTCATCGCTGCTGCTGCGGTACGTTGCTCGGGTTAGCCCCTCTTGACTATTAGCTCTCTTGTTTCGAGGTTCAAACCCTAGATCACTTGAATCCTCACCATAACTTATGTGACAAAATATTTACTTTTCAATGCATCTAGGTTTTCGCGGTTCCCATCTCGATAATTGGATGTGCTACGACCGCTTTTGGACTCGGTTATCATATTTGGTTCGTATTGATGAGATAATTCCTGTTTTATGAAGCCATCCTGACCCTTTATAGGGACATAAAACCTGATTGGGCTGAGACTTATGCGAAAGTAAGCTTAAAACCACCTCTAATAATCTTTCGTGGGATCACAGAAACCCCTATTAATATAGAGTAGAAGTGTTGAGAGCTACAAAAAACTTAGCTAATTTATCCCAGATGGCCATCGCCGCTGACGCACTCATCCCAATATCCTTGAGTCTCACCAAGATCTCCCTTTGCCTTAGTTACCTACGATTATTCCCATCGAGATCAAATAAGATTTTTTGCTGGATTGCTATCGTATACCTCAGTTGTTGGACCATTGGGGTCGTATTCTCGATGGTCTTTTCGTGCTTGTAGGTGTAACATCTTTAACTCAACCACCAGCATGATTCTCTAAAACCCTTGTATTTGCAGCATCTTACCTTGCCCACAGTTCTTGAAATTCGGGCTAACTATTGGATCTCAACAGACCTGTTGTGGCACAATGGGACCCTACGATCACACAAAAAACATGCATTGACTTTCGCGCCGCTTTTCTTGCAGCCGCGGCGCTGAATAGCTTCAGCGACTTCCTCGTCTTCCTTTGGCCCGCCCGAGCTCTCTGGAATATTCAATTGCCGGTCAAACAACGCGTTGGCCTTATTTTAGTATTTGCCGTCGGTTGCATGTGCGTATTCCTCCCCACTCCCTTAGTTATGTCCATAGCCCGGATCTGCTGTACCCCACAAAAGATTCAAGTACCGACGGCAATCGGTACTTGCTACGTGCAAGCAGATAATCAGAAGAACTCCTCCTTGGGTGCCAAGGCTAACGGCTCGTGTGCAGTGTATGTGTGGCAGGCATCTGTCGTATGTGGTACTTCGAGGCTTACCTTAATTCTTACGACCCTTACTGTTAGTCTCCTTACTCATACCACTATCCCCCCTACCCGTGCCACGCATCCATCACCTATGCCGAACCCGCCCTTACCCCTTACTGACGCCTCTTCCACAGGGGAAGCAGCGATCCTGTGGCCCGTCACCTCGACCGAAATCGACATCGGCATCGTATGCGGCTGCCTCCCCGGCACCAAGCCCCTCCTCTCGCGCCTCTTCCCGCGCCTCTTCAGCACGTCCTAGCACTCCAGCTCGGCCCGCACCCCGCGTCACCCGCACAACCAGTCGTTCCCGTTCCAGTGACTCTCGAGCCACGACACCAAGGCGTCGCGCACGCTGGCCAGCCGCGTCGACAACAGCGGCGGCGGTGGTGGCGGCCAGTGATCTTTTTGGACTGGACTGGAGTGGATTTGAGCTCAAATCCACTCCAGTCCAAATTACTTGTAGTTTAGCTCGTTCCTAAACAGGGCTAGAGCTTGCCTATCAAGGCTAGCAGTCCACTCCACTCCACTCCAACTTTAACCCAGTCCAAAAAGATCACCGGCCGCGGCGGCGACGGCGGCAAGAGCACCGTGACCAGCGCAACCACTTCGCATGGGCGAGCGGGCTGGCGTTCGAGGCCGATGAGGATGAGGGCGGGCTGGTGGTGCTACCGAAGAACGGGATCCAGGTCAGCGAGGAGGTGCATGTGGAGGAGGGCCCGCGGACGCCGACGGGGCGGAGTAAAGGCAGGGATGATGCGGAGAGCGAGGAGTGGATTATTCATCCCGAATCAAAGACGTCGCCGGCTTGAGGTTTGGAGTTTGCCACTTCCCGTCTCTAGAAGTTAGGAGCGATGGTAATGTGCGGGGTGGGGGGTTTTGTGGGATGGTGCTTGGGGACTGGAGCGTACTTGTTAGTGTGGGTGTCTTGGGGTTCGTGAACGGTAAAGGTGACTTGGATTCTTTCCTTTGAGCCATGGGAACTCATGTTTGGCTACGATACTACTATATAAAAACTGGAGCATTGGGCTTATAATAGGATTCGGCATATTTTTCGGCAAGGGTTCACCAGTGCTCGACTGAGAGTTGATTTACCGGAACTGAGGGGAAGCGGATGCAGAGGGGTACTCTGTCATTCGCGACGTAACATCTAATCTCTAGGTTATAAGACAGCTGTATAAGTGGGGTGAGATGTAGTTATTTATCCTTAGAGAATTACTAAGCCCAGGTCGCCCTTAAAAATGGTGTGATAAATTGGCAAGACTTGCGGAGCAGGACATTACGTCGCTGCGAAAATAACCAGCCAAAGAGAAAGAAGAGCGGGAGCATAACCGAGAGTTTTCAAAATATTCCGGGAGGCCAAATGATCGGTATTCTGCGGATGCATAACAAATGCGGGAGTAACTCGAGGAAGCGGAGGAGTGTGTTCAAAAATAGTTAAACCGGTGATCTATCACTATTATCGTCACAATCAAACCTTCGAGCATCCTTCTAAGTTCCACCATAGTCGTATCGTCGATTAAAATGCCGACATAGAATCAAATGTGTCCAAAGAAGCTTAGATGGTGTGTGAGATCATCCTCGCCAAAAATTTCCAATGGCAGGGTTCGCGTACATACAGTACGTCCTCACACCCAGCATCTTAAATTGCCATCCGTCATGCATCGAAGAACACCATGCAGTGAAACAGTCCCCAAGGTCAGCCAGGATGTCTGTGGAGCCTCAAATCGGCCTGAATGATTTGTTTCGCACTTCGAATAAACCACAACGCCTTTTGTGGACTCGGCTGTTTGCAGCATAACATCACACACGGAAAACAATAGGTTCCCCGGATGTAATGAGGTATTATTCCAAGGTCACGAGAGCTACCTGCTATAGATGCCTGCCGTTTGGGATACCCGTAGAAGGGTTAAATTAGCAGAGTCCACTACATGTATAATTAATAGACCTATTCCAAAGTTTTCTCCGACTTGCTTCAGCGCGTTGGTAATTTGCCTTCATTCGGGGCTACAGAAACTTCCCGCATACTCTGTCAACAGTTCCCCGCCTAGCATCAATCAGAATCATGCTGTCCATCAATTTCCTCCAAAGCATCTTCGCGCTCCTGCTCGCACTAACATCCGCGTTCCCAACCTCCAGATTCAACAAACGCGACGACGCCGGTGTATGTCTTTTTTAATCCCCAAGTGCCCATCTTAATTACTGATATATTCATCCAAGATCTACGTCTGCTCGGATGTTAACTGGGGTGGAAACTGCGTCCACTATGTTCAACCGGTAGGTGGCGGCAATTGCGTTACGCTGGATGGCACTGCGTCCTCGATCGGACCCGACCCAGGATTCTCATGCACATTTTACAAGTAAGGTTGCGTACCTCTTCCTAAATTACAGATATATGAGCCCTTCTGCTTTGACTTCCTAGAATTTTTCTTACCCACGTCTGTGCCGCATCACGAGGCTGATGTAACCTTTGGACCTAGAAACGGGCTCTGCGATGATTTAGGAGATGGAACGTTGCATTTGGAGTATCCGGGAGTCTCGAGCATGCCGGATAGGTGGAATGATGCAGTGAGGAGTTTTGTTTGTGTTGATAGTGCACAGGAATGAGCTGTGGCGGTTTAAGGGTGAAAAATGACAGACAGTTATGGAAATTAGCAACGGGACATTTTTTTGAAGGCATTCTGGGAATTATGTGAGTGATAGGAACATAATAGGTAATCGCCGTCAAAATTGACCTGCAGAGAGATTAATACTAAAAAATGGTTTGGTGGAAAATGAGGATTGCATTTGCATTCGAATAGATATAAATTGGCAGCATTTTAGTAATTCGGTAAAAATAAATAGCCATATACAACGGCAAAATTCTATGCCTCTACTTCGCCGATGACTGGGATGCCTGTGAATATTCCATAAGATGTTGTCGCAAACCTTGTACATGCAGATGCGGCCATCCCTTCCGAGTAGTGGTTAAGGAAGTTGATTAAATTTGGTCACGCCGTTAGCAAATCTAATAGAGAACTGTTTTGATTAGCTGGGGCTGCACCTAATTAGGATAGATCGCTTCGTCTATCTCCAAAGCGCCACTATGTTGAGTATATTTCTTATTTCGCTCTTTCAATATTAGAATGGGCCTTAGAAGAGGCCATGATGTTGGATGATTCGGAGTTTCCCTCTTTTTCGTCTAGATTCAGAATACAATTTTAGTACTGGAGGACTATACGTGTTTTGAGAAGGTCATTCATAAAATTCCAATTGTCTATAGACTAGTATCTCGAAAAAGCGGGATTACGGACCGAAGGGTATGAGCGAAGAGCATAAACACCAGCTGATGTCTCAGACGATGTCTCATCTGCTTTTTCATGTTGACCGAACAGTTCAGAATGAGAACTCTGTCCATTCAAGCTGGCTCTTGAGCCTCTACGCCGTCTCAACGTATCCGGTTGAAAGCGCATATCGATCTTGGTGATTAAACAACAGAATTTATACCTTTTGAAGTAATAAGCACGGCCATTTAAACGTATTTTTACCTACTTTTGGGTACAAATGTACGCATTTTGGTTATATATATAGTCAAGATCAGCTAGGACACTCCTGATCTATGTTTGATATAGTAATCGACGCCATGCCGACAGTAGCCGAAAGTAACCGTCACTCGGTCGACACTTCGCTTTGGAGAATTCGCCTTGGAGAATTCGCCAAAACATGATATTTGTTGAGATAGAATCTGTTCAGCCCATAGCAGGGGGCTACAGAAGGTATAGAAATAAGAAGCCTAAGAATAGAGTGGGTGGGGCTACTCTACAGAGATGAAACGTCTATGTGCTGGGGCCCCAAATCCCAGAAATGGAAAACAAGAGGCAACATGCTAAGTGTTGGAATAACTGACTCCCGTACCCAACGCCATCCCAATGCTAGAGCCTGCCGATCATGCTATGGAGGGAGAAAAAAGGAGAAAGGTATGTAGGGTATAGGGTAGTGAAATGGGCAATGCTACCGCAAATGGGGGTGTTGGGTTGTACGTTGAGAGGAGGGAAGAGGTGTGTGTGAAATTGGAAGAGAAAATAGGAACCAAAACTCGAATCAAATACCAAAGCCGATACTACAAGGTATCCTTTGGAGATCACGCAATAACAAAACACTCCGCCTTCTTATCTTCGCACCGCTGCCAAATCCATAAAAACCCTCATGTTGCCTTCTATGATTGCTCAATCGTTCAATCGTTAACTCCTAAGATTAGTCGTTGCTGGTGATGTCCACCCAACTCCATGCCTTATCCCATCTCCCCACCACATCTGTTGATTCCCTGCCACAATGAAGATGTATTCGGCCTGGGTACTGTCAGAAAATGTCGTAGGAGTCAATAGCGTCCAGAATTTCGGCGTTAAGTAGTTGTGGCACTTTGTCTTCATCAATCTCGTCCACGGGGAGAAGGATGTCTTCTAAGGTGGGGATTTTCCGCACCTCGTCGAACTCGAAGGCTGGTAACGTGCGGAGATGGTGCCATGCCACGGTCGCATTGCCTGGTTCGCGTGGAAGCGGTAAAAAACGCCCTACGCTAGTCTTTGCTCGATCATCGCCTTCCCACTTCAATTCGGTTAAGGTGGGCCATGGTGCTTTATCTATCTTTAAATCCCACTTTGGGCACCAGATAGTCCTTTGGCATAACACTGTGCTGCGGTTGTCCATGAGAGATTTTCCTTTTAGGGGGGTGGCAATTGGCGGTAGGCCTCGCTTTCGCTGCTCCTCTTTGATTGCAACTGTTCTTCCGAGCTGTCGCCCTCGAGCTTGAATAATTACTTGCCGATGCTCTAACCAAGCCGGCATATCCATCTGAGCAACTTCTGACCTCGGAAACGTACGACGCATTGCGTTTATGCAGACTTGAAACTTCTCTGATTCTTTGGTCTCTGGTGACGCCCACGACAGCGAGTAACTGTAGGACATTGGAGGATGAAGGGTTATAAGAATGGCTTGATGCTATGGAAAGACCCAAAGGCGATGAGGGATTTGGCGGAATCCAGGAAGGATGGAAAAAATCTGCTCTGAGTCTGCTTGTGAAGCAATGGACTGATCTTCCGTCAAAAACACCTAAGTCTAAATTTATTAGCGGACATTCACATATGAATTTCTCAATCCACTCTTTTGGTGCAAGACCACCCGATTTAAGCGATTTCTCATAATGTCAATAGCACTTGTAGAATAGCGATGTATGCTTTGTGCAATATTCGCTGTGTAGTTTGTCGGCATTTAAGTCGCTGAAGAAGACTCCCGAACTCATGAAGGGCTTCGAATAGACCAAACGAGCCTACCTCAACTCCCTCGAAGCTTCCACACGCCCCTCCATCTCATTTTTGCATCCATTCACAGCAGAGCGCATCCCCGCTCTGGTTTTTTACCTACGTACTTGAAGTCCTTTGTCGCGCACTTCCCTACACGAATATATTCCTAAAACCGGGCATCGGAGAAGTTAGTGGGGACTCATAAACTCAAGGAAGAGATGACCAACAGTTCCCGGATTTGTTTGGTTGAGTGATAGCTTAGGCAGACAGGGGGTTGGCCATGCAATATGCTACAGGAGGGCTGATTGTTAAGATCCGTGGAGTATGATAAAGATTTTGAGATAAATGGAAGGAAACTCGGAAAGATGCTTGGGGTTTGCAGAGATGAGTCTCCAAAATTAAATGGAGGTGGAGCCTAGATTGGAGTTGAAACGTATTGTAGATTGCTGTTATTGTCGCGTAGATGAATAAGAATGTGGATAAATAAGAATACTGAGGCCTGCTCCTTGCTATTGTTCCTAGTTTGTCAATAGAGTGAGTCACGAGCCAATTTCACCTGACAATACTTTAGATACAAATGCCGCCGACTTCCCGAAGCAGGCGGTGTGAGGAATTTTGCAATGTGTGAGGGCGCTACATAAGAGGTGGGCGATCAGTGATAAAGTTGCCGCGCTTTCAGGTTGCGGCGATTGCTTCCAGTTGTAGACTGGCCTGGAGGTTGCGGCAACGGATGCTATTAAGAAGCCTTCACGCCATTCGAAGACCCGGGTTGTTGCAAGAAATGGCTAGTAGGAATTGAAGGTTAGCGTAGGAAAAAGGTGAATGAGTTAGGTAAATGAGCGATGTAGACATGTGATCAGCAAACCTCGCAAGATTGCTTTGGACAGCAGATCTAGTGGCTGTCTGGTCAGCAATGGCGGGTCTCTGGCTAAGGGAGATAATCGGCATATCAATAACGAGGGATGCGGCCGGAGCTGATAAGGCTTCTAACTGATAGGGGCAGAAGAACTCTCACATCATTACCGGCACAAGATGGTCGGAAGCAATCTATATTTACACCGCCTTAAGGTATGAGGCGACTGACGCGGACGACTGAACTCGGAGATGTGCAGATGGAGGTATTTCAGTGCCGAATAGCTACATGGTTGATAATGGTATAACTCACAGCAGTGGAGAGCAGGACCGGCTATGAAGAGCAATGGTTAGGATTACAACTAGACAGCAGCACTGATTTAAGTCCCTTCAACGCATCGAAGAGTCAAACTCACCATCTGAGACTTTCGGACTCAACATACAATACGCTACTAGCCTGGAAACAATTGACTCAAAACGCATTCTCGCGACCTCACCTCTTCCTCAAACGCCCGCCAATGGCTCAATACATCATTGATAGTTACCAGTCCGCCCATAAAGATTTTCCCGGCCTGAAAGAGAGCTTGAACGACATTCAAATAATATTGGTGACTGGCAGTAAATAGTTAAGGATGTGGCAAGAATAAATTGGTTTGAAAGAGAAGAGATATGAGGATGCATGATGAGCATGATCCGGAAAGTGTGTGAGGACAGTCGCATTCCCTCCATGAAGGCTAGACATGAAAAATCATATGGAATGCTGTCTTCAACTCTAATCTCTTCTTGCTATGCACTTTATTGAAACGAGCCGCATGTTCCAGATTGGATACAAGTGTCTTTCCACCGCTGTTCGGATCTTGCGCACATTGTCGCATCAACCATTGTGCTGGTAGGATAGAGGATTGATCGGTCATAACCCATGACTATGGACAGGGCGGTCAGGTCAGACTTTAAGAAACTTACCTCGTGTGAGGGGTTGTTGGCAGCATGAGAGTTGATGTCTACAAAGGCGAGAGGGGTCGTTGGGGAAAGCGGAGGCATGAACAACTGCTCAAACTTCCTGGTACGACGCGTGACCGCTCGCCGGGACTGGGAATATCCATTCAGCTGCATGGGCGATGAAACCAGAAATAGCGCTGCGTTTCCATGCGAGCGCAACGAAAGGTGTTTAAGGACTGTGGTGCGACGAGCGATGAAGTTGACAAACAAATTTGTTTCTCGTTTCAAGGGCGCTGATGCAGGCGTTGTTGATTGGCGGAAGGAGTGCTGCAGACCCTGGGAAAGACTTTGGTACATCTGCAGCAAGCGCTACGCCGCAGCCACTCATTTAAGCTTGGCAGCTCGTCGGTGGCGGCGACAACCCAGTTGCCTAAATCGTGCTCCCGGGCGCATCGCGCGCATTGAGAAGGGTGGAGAAGGGCGGAGAAGGGAGGACTTTCATGTAGGGTAATTTCTGAACAGCTTCGTGGCTTGTAGACACGCAAAAATGATTGCAACAATAGAGATATTATAACTTCGCCATCACTGATGAGATGACGTCTGCATTGAGCCTGGCAAAACAGGGAATAGCCCATGTCAACGCCACCGGCCTCCCACGAAACCCTACATAACGTCGGTTGCGACGAACTTTCGAAAGATGGACACCTCCTCTGTGACTTTCCCCCCACCTAGGTGTTGTCCCCTTGCGACCGACAATCCATCAGCGATACCTGAGAGCATGCACGACCGTAACGTTGACCGGCTCTGAGAGCTCGAGCAGCGTCGCGCTGTCGTTGCGTCTTCAGCCGCTGCTATCCAATGGTCGCAAGTCTGGGAACGTAGGGCAAACGCTCAAAACAAACCGTCAGACCAGTGACCGACATCCAGGTTGAATATAGCAATCGCAAGGCCAAAAGGTCTTTGCGCATTGCTCGGACCTTCCCGCAGGCTGGCAGCTAGGAAACCAAATGACTGGCCACTAAGAGTTCTTCTGACCTCCAGGGGCGGCTATTTGGGCCGCGCGATCGAAGAAACCGCTCGTTCCAGAATAGAGCCACGATTGACTGAGTGGCTGCTGAAACGCCTCAGTCGGGCGGCCTCTTGTTCCAGAAAATAGACAGAGGTCGCCAATTCGGTCCTGTTAGTTCTCGCGGTACGTGCAGCTGCTCTGTTTCATGTCGATTCGTTTCCTTTGTCGTTATAAGAAAACTCACAAAATCCCTTGTCTCCCCCGGCATTGCTTTTCACTGACTCACTTCTCTTTGTTGTGGCTATTGTGGATGAATACTATTGTCTCTTTCCTTTATTCCATTCACTAATTCCATAATTATCTTCACTGCAACCACATACTCTCTGGCAGTTTTTTTCTTTTGCATCATCAACCGCACTCCCCTGCCTTCCTCTACCCACGAAGCAAAAAACATTTTCACACATCTCTATATCTTCCTGATCCTCTGCTGTTATTGCATCCGCATCATTTGCCGCTGGCTGGCTTTTTCCTAATATTCATCCTCACAGACCGAGGCCTTTTGCACCACCCGCCGTCATCATGGCTTCCTCAGAGAACCAACAGCAAACCTTCCCGGCTGTGCCTCCATCTCTCTCCGCTGGCGATCATGAGATGCGAGACTACTACGCCCCACAAAATGTACCACGGCCTTCAATACACCAAGCACCATACCTCACACCATACCTCGGCCTTCGAGCTAGACTCTCACAAGTATGGCTTAATCGCTGGACTGTCCTCCTCCTCCTTGTTCTTGTTAGAACCCTTATCGCCATTGCCGGCATCAACGATAATCTCTCCTCGGCTAGACAACAAGCCCTTCGTGCCTGTACAGAAGTAGAAAATATTGGCAGCACTATGGCATCTATGCCTCATTACATGGCACAGGGTATTAATGAGCTAACCGCTGGTGGTGTTGAAAGGGGAGCGGGTGGGCTCCTATCAATGATAAACCTCAGTGTCACCGCCGTTGAGAACATTGTTCTATTTGTTATTAACATGATGACTCAGACCTACGTGTGTCTAATCACTCTCGCTGTCAGTGGAAGTCTCCATGCCGCAGTCCAACTCGGGGATGAAGTAGTCAAAATTCTAAATAGCACTATTCCCGCGATTGGAGACGATATCGCTAGCGTCACAAGCACCTTCGAAACGGACTTCAACAGCTTCATGAACAGTTTAAAGAGCATTCCTTTCGCGAATATTAACCCACCAACGCTGAACCTTGATACGGATATCGAGAAGCTGAAGAATTTGGCAATGCCTACCGACATCTCCACAGGCCTGCAGGATCTCAATAATTCCATACCCACCTTTGCCGACGTCCAAAACTTCACTGAAACAGTCATCAAATTTCCGTTCGAAGAAGTGAAGAAGCTCATTAGCGAAACCTTGGGCAATTATACATTCAACCGTTCCTCGCTACCCGTCCCCCAAAAGGAACAACTTAGCTTCTGCTCTGAAAACAACGGAATTAACGACTTCTTCGACGGTTTAGTAAAGTTGGAGATGATGGCCCGAAAGATCTTCATTGGCGTCGTTGTGGTTCTGGCCATCCTCGCATGCATTCCTATGGCCTATAGAGAGATCCGGCGGTGGCGAAGGATGCAACAACGAGCCCAGCTTGTCGGTCAAAGTGGGTACGACTCAATGGACGTTATCTACATAGCTTCTCGACCGTATACAGCGACATTCGGTATCAAGGTTGCAAACCGCTTTGGATCCACACGTCGGCAGACTCTTATTAGATGGGCAGTGGCCTACGCGACGTCGACCCCGGCACTTTTTGTGCTCTCCCTGGGACTTGCTGGACTTTTCGCCTGCTTATGCCAATACATCCTCCTTAAGGCAATTGAAAAGGAGGTTCCAGCACTTACAAGCCAGGTCGCAGGCTTTGCGGATAAGGTTGTCAGCTCCCTCAACAACGCTTCCGAGACCTGGGCCAATGGGGTAAACGATGCTATTAACACAACAAACGCCGACATCAATGAGAATATTTTTGGATGGGTTAACATTACCACTACAGCCGTAAATTCAACTTTAAACGAGTTTGTGGACCAGATGACGAGTGCACTCAATACTACCTTTGGAGGGACTATTCTGTATGACCCTATTATGGGTGTTCTAAACTGCCTTGTTCTGCTCAAGCTTCAAGGCTTTCAGAAAGCCTTAACATGGGTCTCAGATAACGCACACGTTAACTTCCCTATGCTTGCAAACGACACTTTCTCACTTGGTGCCATAGCCAAAATCAGCGGTGATTCTTCTTCGGCGAATCTCCTTGCCGACCCAGGTAGCAGCACCGCGGACGAAATTTCTGCCTCAGTTCTTGAACTTACGAATAAACTTCAGAATGGTATTCGCACAGAAGCAATCATTGCAAGCTGCCTCGTTCTAATTTGGGTCTTCGTTGCGCTCATTGGCGTAGTCCGTGTTTGTATGCTCCTTTTCTGGCGCCAAAAAACCCGTGCAGAAGGTGGCCAAGCATATATCGTTGATCCTGTCACTGAAAACTTTCGAGGCCACGACTTCCAGCCTGATACTGCAGCACCGCCGTATGAGTATCCTGTCAACAAAGCCGCACCGTACACAATTCAACCCCGACCTTTCCCAACCTTTGAGCCAACTTCTAACGCCTATAGCTCGGAAGCTGAGAAGGTTGGCCAAGTCGGTGCGCACAACGTCGGCGATTCGGTAGCTCGCCCTGGCCATCTACGGGCGAGCAGCCACGGAGATCTTGGAGGAAACTCCCCTTTTAACGAAAAATCCGCGAACAATCCATTTTCTGACTAATTCGCTGGCATTCAATTGCCAATCCTCCCTGACCTTTTCTCTTTTGAGTCCTGAGTCTACGAGGATGCGAATTGTCGGATTGTGACGAGGCGTAATTGCTCAGGTTACGTACCTTGGTCCCTGAGGTCTTTCCAAATCGATGCTTTGCTCTTTGGAAAACTGCTAGATGATGAACTTCGGTTCTCTCTGGTGGAAACTGGTGTACTCTATTCTTGGTTTATTGTTTGTGTTTTGCTCTGCATTTTGCGCGCGGCGTTGGATGATATCCCCTCGAACATTTGAAGTTTTTCAAAGCATTCTTTTGCTAGATATTTTGACGATCTTTTATGTCACGAGCGCGAGATGTCTCCTTGGGTATGTCTGTTCCTTTAGCCCTTTAAATCCCGTTCCTCTCCAGCGCTCTCCATTATCCATCATTTCCCTTCTCCATCTGAGTTCCTCCCCGCCTTCCCGTTGGCTTGCCCGGTTGGCCGCGAGGTCCGTTAGATTGGATTTAGGACGCGATGTTGTTGATTTTGGTGAGGCGCTGTGCACGAGCCGGACAGATTGGGTATGATCGCTCATTCGCCTTTCATTTGCTCCCTTCTACACTTGCCCTTCCGGTTGTATCTTCGGACCCGACTGTGGTGAGAAGGAGGAGGAGCTGTTGGCCTGACCCGTTCTGTGTTGTCTTGTCCAACGGAGCAGTGTAAGTGCAGATCGATAACAAGCGTCTAATCCTTCCTCCCCGTTATCTCTTTCTCTTTTCATTTCAGGACCAAGATCGAGACGGAATGCGGGTGGAGCTGGAGGAGAGTGAGGTGTCGTTGTTTGTACGGCCGGCTGAAGTATCCTCGTCCTTTGGATGTAGGGTTGGGTATTGCGCTTTGCGACCTGTTGGATCCCGTTGCTTCGGCCGGGGCTTTCTGGACGTGCTTGTGTCACTTCGGTTCCCATCGAACCTCTGTTTCGAGAGAGGGGAGGTGACTTGAAAAGATGTTTGAACCGGGTGGGATTAGTTTTTGCCTAGGTTGTTATGCTACTAGCTTCTTATCACAGTCACTCATTTGTAAATAATATCGGCGGAGAGTTACGAGCTCCCTACAGAGCCAAGCCAAAAAAATCTCTCCCGGACAACTATATGGAACTTCCTAGTGATATGTGTACTGCATTTAAGAGAATCCGTAAGCCAAACAATTTTCGTTAATCATGAATGCTCCGAATACGCAGCATTTCTTTGATACGGAGCACTGACCTCAATCGTCATCGGAAGCTCAAGCCACATGATGCTCATGCTTAAGCTCTCTCGCAGCTGCAACCCGGACAACATGGCGCTTGCAGCACAAAACGACCGCGCTGGAGTGGTCGCATAACCTGAAGTATCACTATTTAGCAGATATTGTTCTACTGTGCCACCATGTTGTCCGCATTTACAGCTCGACCTATTATCGAGCTTAGACAACGGGACAAATCCAGGATCGAATCTATCTTAGCTTATGGTAAGTCGCCATCCGGGACTGCGGATTTACCCTCTGATGGATATTATAGGCGATAGAGTACTTGTCGGCCTGCACACTGGCAGCCTGCGTATCTACAGAGTGAACGAACTCAACGACGAAGCCGAGACGACAGAGCAGAATGGCGATCGGCAACCCGAACAGCCTAAAACCCGACCTGCGGACCTCCTCCGCGAAGAGGAAAAGTTCTCTCGCAGACCGATCCTGCAGCTTGCTATCATCAAAGAGGCGAATATCCTCGTCTCCCTCTCTGACAGCTATGTGTCCATCCACGACCTCCAGAGCTATGCGCTGCAGGAAAGGCTAGAGAAGACCAAAGGCGCTACTTCGTTTGCGGTCACATCTGATATTGTGAAGGATGCAAACACGGGCATACCTTCAATCGTGTCGCGGCTTGCGGTCGCAGTCAAGCGGAAGATAATATTATGGTTATGGCAGGACATGGAACTCTCTGAGGAGGCAACAGAAGTCATACTTGTAGCGGCTGTCAAATCACTGACATGGGCGACTGGGACAAAGCTTGTGGCTGGGATGGATCCGGGGTTTGTCATGGTGGATGTTGATAGCCAGGAAATATCGGATATCAACAAGCCAGGTGGTTTGGGAGACGCTGGCGGTCAATCTGGCTCTCGATTCGGCGCCATTACTTCTTCTGGTATGGGATACATGGGTATGGGAAGCTGGGTGCCAAAGCCAATGGCAACGAGGTTGGGGGAAGGACAGATGCTGTTGGCCAAGGATGTGAATACGCTCTTCATCGACACAGACGGAAATGCTATAGAAAAAAGACAAATTCCCTGGCCTTCAGCCCCAGAGGCAATCGGATACTCCTATCCATATATGCTAGCGCTTCAGCCTCCTTCTAAAGGAGGGTTAGAAGTCCGGAACCCCGATACTTTGTCGCTGCTACAGACGATAGCTCTACCGAATGCCAATTTCCTCCACGTCCCTCAGCCCAACATCAGCCTAGCTCATGCAGGGAAGGGCTTTCTGGTGGCTAGTGATCGGTGTATATGGAGAATGGACGCTTTGGACTACGACTCCCAAATCGATGAGTTGGTTGCGAGCGGTCGATATGACGAGGCCATAAGCTTACTTGGGATGCTTGAGGATACGCTACTGAAAGACAAACGAGGCCAGGTCCGAGAGATTAAAATGCTCAAAGCACAAGGCTTGTTTGATTTGCGAAAGTATCGGGAGGCCCTAGAGCTATTCTCGGATGCCAAAGCACCTCCAGAGCGGGTCGTTGCCCTCTACCCCAAGTCTATCGCTGGAGATCTCTCTTCTGTCGAGAGTAATAAGGACGCTGAGAGCGAAGCTGACCACGAGGAAGCTAACGGCGGCACAAGTACGACTAATAGTAAAGCTACCATAGCTACACCAGTATCCTCACTGGGTCGATCGATGGTCGGCAAGTTCAAGACAGAACATAAAAAAGCAGATTCGGATACATCGTCGGTGAGGTCGTTGAAGTTAACTGACTCCAGTGATACTGCAAGCATCAGAGGAAAGATCTCGGAAACATTAGCAACAGACAAGCCCCTAGGTAAGCATATACGAATTCAGTACTATAGGCATGTATGGTCGCTAATGATACTGCAGAGGGGAGAGATTTAACCATTGCAGTCAATGAACTTCGTGCATTCCTCGCACAAACCCGAGTACAGTTAAAACGATACATCAATACCAACGGAACCCTCAAAGAGCCACTTCAGCCTCCAAGCGAAAGCGAGTCCGAGAACTTCAAGCCTCCGTTCCACCATTTTATCTTAGAGCCATCACCACCAGAACCTATCGACTGGGAGATCAAACTCCGCGAAGTCGCAGAATTAGTTGACACTACTCTGTTCCGAGCGTATATGCTTGTGAGTCCTAGTCTAGCAGGGCCGCTTTTCCGCCTAGATAATTTCTGCGACCCGGATGTCGTCAAGGAGAAATTGTACGAGAGCGGAAGATACAGTGATCTTATCGACTTCTTGCATGGCAAAAAGTTACATCGGGAAGCATTAGAGTTACTCGAGAAGTTTGGCAAGAGCGAGGCGGATGACGAGGTCACACCTGCTTTGAAGGGTTCACAGAGGACTATAGGGTATCTGCAACAGCTCCCTCCCGAGATGATCGATTTGATTCTCGAATTTGCAGAATGGCCGCTAAAGACAGACCCCGAGCTGGGAATGGAGATATTCTTAGCGGATACAGAAAATGCGGAAACCTTGCCGAGAAACAAAGTTCTCGATTTTCTGCAGCGAATTGACTTGAAGTTGGCAGTAAGGTATCTGGAGCATATAATTGAGGAGTTGAATGATCTCACGCCAGATTTCCACCAGCGTCTGATCGATCTATATCTAGAACGACTGAAAGTAGGACAGGACGAGTTTGAGAGCGATGATGAGCGGAAGCGGTGGTTGGGGAGATTAGAGGCATTTTTGAAGAGCAGCACGCAATACAACAAAATTCGAGCTCGCAGCCAACTGCCGACAGAGGGTAAGCACTTATTCGTAGTTACATGTAACGCTATATGGCTAACACTCTTCCTAAAAAGATCCGGACTTCTTCGAGTGTCGCGCTATCGTGCTAAGCAAGATGGGCCAGCACAGGCAAGCCCTCCAAATTTACGTCTTCCAACTTAAAGACTACCAAAAGGCGGAAGAGTAAGACACGCTCCCTCTATTCTTCTCCACCTCCCTACTCACTTCATTGCCTCTAGATACTGCAACCAAACTTATCTTTCCGCGGTACCTTCTTCCACGAACACGCAACATTCACCCATCCGCCCTACAACCACTGATCCCGAAGATGCCGAACCTTCAATATACCACACGCTCCTGGGTCTTTATCTCACGCCACCGCCTCCTCATGCTACCAACTGGCCCCCAGCTCTCGACTTACTATCCAAACACGGTGCTCGTCTCCCTGCTTCCACCACACTCGGCCTGGTTCCTGAGTCCTTGCCTGTGAAGGAGTTGGAGAGCTACTTCCGCGGCCGAATACGGAATGCAAACAGCGTTATGAACGAGGAGAGGATCGTGGCGCGGTTAAGGGACGTCGAGAAAGTGGGAGTAGAGGCAGCATTACTATTAGGTGCGAATGCGGGACCGGGAGGGAAAGCACACCCTGGAGGGAGGAATAGGAGGGTGGTTATCGACGAAGATAGGCATTGTGCTGTTTGCCATAAGAGGTTTGGTGGGTCGGCGATCAGAGTGTATGCGGATAACACTGTAGTGCATTCGGGTTGTATGAAGGGGAGCGCAGGTAGGAGAGGCACGGGCACGTTTACAGAAGGGAGGAGAGCAGGCTGGACGTAAGAAGAGTTGAGTAGAGAGGTTTGTAATTGAGCAAAGAGGTGGGTAGCGCAAGGGTGACACATGTGAATATGGAATCAATGTTATCCTAAGAGATTGGATAAGAGGCATTGCAATTGGAACACTGGAGATGGCTTCTTGGTTGTTCATATCCCCATCAGATACATTTTCAAGTCCACGTAGTTGACATCTACTCCTTACTCTGCTATATAATATCTAACAGCAACCGAACGCTGTATGCCCCCCCTAACGAGTTGCTAGATCCGTAATACGTTCTCTATTAGCAGTATGTATGCATCCTCAGCGGATGTGGTGTTCCGTGTCTTGTTTCTACACTACGACAACGATAGTCCCATCCTTGTCCATTTATAGGAATCCGTCGGAACAGAGCAGCTCTGATCATGGCCCTTCTTGTTTGCTCCCCTAACTCCAGATGTTTGGAAAGGGCGAATTATTGTTTGTACGAGTGTTCAGTCTCTCATCCATCCTCTTCGACAACTTCCTCGCCATAATTATCCTCCTCTTTCGCATCATCAACGGCAGGCTTGCCACTCGCTGCATTATCCTCCTCCATTCTTTGTGTTAGAAAGGCGTTGATACTACTCTGGAGTTCAACAGCTTCGGCACGAAGTTTCGAGAGGTAAGCCGTGCGATCGGTGGTGGCGGGGTTAGACGACAGCTCCGGTAGGGAGTGGATGAAGTGTTTAGCGCTGCAACCCGGGGAGGTGTAGTGCGCAGTGAGCTGAGCAAGCGCAGACATAGTTGATGGAGGAATAGGAGCGCGTTCTTCAGCTTGGTGGAGAGGCAGAGGGGTCTGCTATGGTGGTAAATTTCTGCTAGTGGAGCGAGGTCGGAGATGAGGCAGGACCTCGATGGCGTGGAGAACCTTGTCGCAACCTCAGCCCTGCACTTCGTATTATTCCAAGTACAAACGCCATCACCGCCGTCACCGCCACGACCACCATTATAGATCTCCGATAAAGACATCGATATCTCTCTTATATCTGCCTCCTGTTGTGCCGGCTATGACCTGAATCAGGCTATATTAACACCTGGATCGCAATATCAAGCCTCGTATAGCTCATCTATACGTTGTACAACCTTGCGCAATGACATCCTCACCTCCCCCCGTAACACCCACCTACCGCCAGAGCAGAGACAGCGACGACTCTGACTCTGACTCCTCGCAAATCACCACCCTCTCTGTGCAGCGACGATCGCCTTTGCTGCCACGAAAAGGCAAGCCGCCTGTGCTCGCACTTGTTGATACCGCTGCTGGACAGAACTTCTCTCGACCCACCGCAGCTCCCCGCGGGGTCGCCCACGACCTGCCCCTGCGAAACCACTCTCCCACCGTCGAGCACGCCACCCCTACCTCGCACTTCGGCCACCGACCGCGCCAGCGATCACAAGGCTATTTTGAGCCTACCCTGCCCTCCAATGCGCCCGCAATGTCGAACCACCTTACAGCGTCGCAGATTGCCGCTCAAGCAGCAATGCATGTCCAGAATCCGCACCACATGCGGAAGCGCTCAACCACAATACCAGAGCCAGGGAGTAATAATGGAACCCCGCCTGGACGACGACCGCCTGGATCGTCACCGCCTGCAGTGCCCACCACAGTAACTTTCGCAACGAACGGTATGACATACCAAAACGGGATTTTAGGAGGACACAAGATGGCGGCGACGACAGCAGCAAATGTGGCATTTCCCAGGAGTCCAAAGCATTCACCAGGTCTGCCGCTCGATCACGGTTCACCAGCGCCGCCAGAGCTACAGCAGAAACCGGTCAAGGAGAAGTCGAAGATGAAACTATTTTCGAAACCGAAGAGCATCGGCATCTCCAAGGATAGAGATTTTGACAAGAAGCACCCAGCGCTGCCATCGCCAAATAAGATAAGCATGCATAGCACGGGCGCTCTGAATAGGTTGATGAACCAGTCGACCACAAGTCTGGTTGATCCAAGCATGTCGAGTGCTTCGTCTCTTTACTCTTCGGCGAACGCATCAACATCAACGCTGGTGCCTTCCGAGAGGGCGACAATGTTTCAGCCGGAGAAGGAGAAAGAGAAGCATAAACACCATTTTCTATCGAGACAGAAGAACAGGCTGAAGGATAAGGATGACCATCATTTACCGTTGTCTTCAGCGATGAGTAACTCGAGACCAACGGATCCGAATGCTCCGCAGCCGCTGTACTCGTTTGCGGCGCCGTCATCACCTGGCCATTCAAGCACATTCGCGGCATCAATGAGTGGGCTGGATTTGAGGCATGGAGGTCGCGCATTGAGACAGAAGAAGAAAGAGGAGAAAGCAGCTTCGTTTACACCGTATCTTGTTGACTCTCTAGAGCCCCCTTTTAGGGAACGAAACCAGTCTTTCAGTCAGGAGCGCTCCGAGTGGCCAGGGGTGGGCAGTCTTGGAGCTTCTCCTGGTGTAACGTTAGGTCCATCTCCAGGCGCACCACTATCATATCCAAATGACCTATCTGGACTAGGAGCCTCCTTTGGAATTCCAGGACTTACGCCTGACGATGCCTGGCCGCTCTTGAAGGCACGATTATTACACATCTTTGAAGGAGAAGACCCTCGCCCGCCCATCGAAGACTTCAATGCGCTCGTCTCCGTACATATTAGAATATGCATTCAGAAGCGCGCGCCAACAATTCTAATAGAAGATCTTAGTGAACTCCTTGAAACCGGCTTCTCCTCGCTGGATCAAACACTACGCCATGTCCCGGATGACCGTCTCATCCCCCATCTGGTCGAAATGTGGCTTGTGGTCTTTACCACCATTCTCCCGTTCCTTCAAGCAGTGTTTTTGCCACTAGACCTTGAATTCAAAGGCCGTGGTTCTCTCATGACAGCGCCCACAGCTGCTGAATTCTGGGGCGCCGCACTCCCCGACAGCGACATGTCGGCTTCAAACAAAAACATCCCGACACTCGGTGAGGACCTCGACGTTCGCCGCATCACTCTCCTCACATTCCGCGACATAGCTATCCTCCCCCGCAACGACACGCTCATGGCCATCTTCTCGCGCCTCTCGCTAGAAAACCTCAACGCGGGCGTGGACAGCCCGAATCCGATCCCTGACTCTTCCTCAGTGCGCCCCAGTACTGCTACATCCATATCAGACGGCACCGGCGCGGGCCCGATGAGCAGCTACAACTCCCAAAGCTCTACCCTGCTTGACTCCACCCCCTCCTCTACTTCTTTCGGAACGTCCTCGCGCTCCCGCGCTACTTCGAATACCTCCGCAGGCTCCTTTTCCGCGCACTCTCTGCAATCCCCCGCGCCGCCTCCCCCGCCTCAGCCTATGGACTCGGCGAAGGTCACGGAGACCGTCGGACGCATGCTTCAGTGCGTCAGCGTACTGGCGAGCGTGCAGAGTGGAGATGAGGCGCAAGCGAAGATGGAGAGGCTGACGAAAGAGCTGAAGTACAATTGGCTAGGTAGAGGCAGGACGGGCAGGCAGAGGAGAGGATTTGTAGGACCGAGAGTGCCTAGAGGTGGGGTTTTGGCTATTGGGGGAGTGGCGTAGAGTGCGACTAGGTTTGAGTGCGCGTATTGGACCGGAAATCAGTGTGGATGCGTCTGTTTTTTGGGTCGTGTGGGTGTATTATAGAGGCGTTTTAAAAGGCAAGGGTGGGTTTGAATGATGTTACGAAGCGCACGAGACTTTGTGAGAGGGGGGTTACTCGTCCAGTTTTACAGAGAACTTCCAGAGGACTTCACGTTTGCACATACAAAAATGGATGAAAAGCGATAACCCTACGGGTCATATCATGTACTTGTCAGTAAGAAGCTAGGTGTCTCGTGTCCTTCTAGCATGCATTTCCCATTATACAAGTCATAATTTGAACGCGGATACTTTCCTACCTGTCTATCTGCGAGCGCTCTTATCTACCAAGGTCCGAATTATCTCTCAAAAGCCAAATAAGCGGGTTTAAGCTGCTCAACGATAGACACTCCCACCACTCTCAAATTTTATCTGAAAGTGTCAGAGTGTACTTAAAGTTATGTCGTTTCTCCCAATCTCCGCACATTATATATCCTTTAGACTAAAATCCTAGCGTATTACCATATCACTAAATCTGCATGCAAATAGCTATGTTTGTCACTATAAATCTCAAATCTCATTTGAACTCGCCGTCTTCCCATTCTTAGGAAAACATTACCCTACTATTTCCCTAACGTAGCTTATGGGCTCTTCACGGTTTTGAACATCAAAACCAATGCCTCAAATGCTCAAATGCAGGCATTTTCTTAATAAAAGGCATCACGCAGCATTATCTACGATATTAGTAAATAGTTTTATATAATCAAGGCTCTATCGCGATATTTTATAGTGTTTGCATTGGAAGCGCTACTCGATTGACTGTATATATAATCTAATACAGGGATAATAGAAAAGATTAGAAACGCGAATTTAGGCGTATAGAAAAAGTCTTCTCTTTAGCTTACTGTATAATTACTATAACTTTAGCTGTTAATTTAAAAGTGGGATTTCTTAAGCGGAATATAAGCACTAAATATACCCTTATTTAAGATGCCTTGGGTAGGCGATTCTATATCTATACCGGCATAGATAATTTTAATAATAATATAGAGAAGGCTCGGCTTAATATATAAGCATATATAATATAAGAAAAGGTTTTATTACAACAAACTATATATTTTAGTAATAATTAGATGTATTAAGAATGTAGTAAAGGGGTTTGCTATAAAAACCGTACTAAGCTAAAAAGGGAAAAGCTTAAGCAATATTTAATGGGCACTACTAGCCGGACACCCCCTAATTACTGCGCGCACACCGCCCAATTACTGCTCGCACACCCCCCCGAAACAGGCTTAGATCCTTCCTCCTCCGGCTAGAATATCACGTGTGTTTGACTTGTTTACACCCAAATCGCGAAAACAACACCACGCACCCATACCTAAATCAACACCTCGCATTTGCGTTACCTTCTTATCTAAAGGCCTGCAATTGTAGAGCGTTATCGCGGTTGCCTGGTTGACTCTACGAATCGCATTGATAACTCTACTCAGCGGGAGCTCTCAGCATTCGAGCGAAATGATGGCTGCACTACCCGCGCGCGAGCGCGGGCGCGGGTGCGGGCGTGCCCATAGAGGCAATCTACAGACGTTAAAATAGAGGCAGCAGCACCAAATCTAGTTCTTACAGCGCTTCGCAGAGCACTCCGCAGAGTTATTAGGTATGGGCGCGTGTTATCTCAGGTGCCTCAGCCGCTTCTCCAAGGAATTTGTGGCGTTGCATGGCCCCACTCTCTTGCCACAGCCCCGCTCTGCCAGCTCGTGCGAACTCCTAAGCCAATTAGCGGCACGCACTAACTCCTGCAAACTCCTGAGCCAATAGAACGTCGCGCTACCCCCTAGACCCCTGCACCCCCCCAAATTCCTCTGCAAAGCGTCTAAGAGATTATAGGCGCGTGTTTACGGTAAGCCAGGCCAGATTTCCAACAAGTATTAACTTTAAGTAACCATAATAGGGTCAATCTAGTAGCTACGGCTATAGTTCGCGATATAATTAAATTATAACCTCCTTTACTAGTATATTTTAATTAATATAGCTAGCTAACTACTATATTAGGGGTTAAAGTACAGCCTTAAAGTTTAAAAATATGTTTTTTAAAGCCAGGCCGACTAACTAGCCTCGTCAATACAGTAACTATACTCTACCACTACACCTCTATTTACCCTAAAATTTCCTAAGGTACCTCTTATACCCTATTACAAACAGCTCATCTAATTAGGTATAGATTTGCTTTGTAATAGGGGGAAGTATTAGGTAGAGGCTTATATAGAGCTTATATAGAGCTTTATATAGAGCTTTATATAGAGTTTCGTATAGAGCTTTATATAGAGCTTTATATAAAGCTTTATATAGAGCTTTGTTTAGAGCTTTGTTTAGAGCTTTATATAGAGCTTTATCTAGAGCTTTATATAGGGCCTTATATAAAGCTATATATAGGCATATAGGCGTATAGACGTATAGATTGCAAACGTGTAGATTGTAAACATATAGACGTTGTCACGGAGTGAGCATAAGTGGTGATAATATATAACGAAGTAGATATTATTAAGCTATGTATATAAACTATGTAATAAGGTTAAGACGTTGCGTAAGGAGAAAAGGTAGGGAAACAGGAAGAAAGGGTATATATCGTTAGCTTAGTTGCTTAGTTAATACGTATACAGAGCAGAATAGGATTTAGGTAGTAGTCCTGGCAGAACTTGGCAGGATTTAGTGGAACTTAGCGGAATATAGCAGAATATAGCGGATTGCCGTTAGATTGCCGCAAATTGCCGTCTCGTAGTTAGTCTTTAGTTGCTAAGTCGGTAGAAATAGGTGGACGTGTATAAGGTATCATAGGGGTGTCCTATAACAGTACCCCCCCTTTAAACTCGAGCTTCTACAAGATAGGGCTGTAGTAGTTCTAAATAAAGTTTATAAAAGTCTTCTACGGCTTATATAAGTCCTATAGAATCGATAGGTTCCCATAAGGGCTTAGTAAAGCCTCTCTATTTCGTAAGATATATATATTAACGTTTTCGTTTATTATACTTAATATTATTAATTTTTTTAATAAAGTACTCATTCTTACCATCTACTTTAACTAGTGGGGGAGGGTTTTATATCTATTTGGGCAGGGCATCTAATACAGGAGTAGTAGGGTAAAGGACTGACGTATAGAATACAGGGTAGATTTTAACCGTATTAGGGAGCTTTAGTTAGTAGGCGTAGGAGGAGATAACCTTCTTAACCTTATAAGGGCTAGCGTTCTTCTAATTAAGCTTCTTAGTAGGTTGTTTCGTATTTAAATTTCTTATATCTAGCTAGACGAAGTTACTAATTTAGTAGGCCGGTACTAGGGTTCGTTTCTTATTCGCTGCGGCTTTATAAATAGATTAAGCCTATATTATTTCGTTAGTAAGAAACTATTATAGTTCCTCCATCTTCTTTACAAATTTATTTGCTTCCACAACTTATAAGGCGTAATAAGTAGGGCGAGGAACATTACTAAAGGGTTTAAAACCTATTTGTGGATGCTAGCCGTAGTTAGCTAGGAACGGGGAAACCTTTATAGTTTCTAAAACGGAATTATTTGTGGTAAACTTAGTGAATACAAGCCAGTTAATCTAGTTATCTTATAAGTACGACGTGTATATCCGAATATACTATTCTATTATAGCGTTTATACGTTCCATTTAACTATCCGTTTCTAGGTAGTATACTATAGATAATAGTGCTTTAATATAGAGTTGGGTAGTTAGTTTTTTCTAAAATATAGAGATAAACTAGCTACCTTTATTGGAGATAATCGTTTCGGTAAGTCCGTGGAGTTTTTATACATAGTTTAGGAACAGTTAGGCGACGGTAGGTATTAATATATTAGGGCAGGCGATTAAGTGTCTTATCTTAGATAGTTGGTCTACGACTACTATAATATTTGTGCAGCCCTTACTTATAGGGAGGTTAATAATAAAG
>Ga0307515_10005153_pt1 | contig 26568 bp, 8 predicted proteins | sample 17_EM_MG_FD_194513 | JGI IMG/M metagenome (GOLD analysis project Ga0307515, IMG submission 194513) | Populus trichocarpa ectomycorrhiza microbial communities from riparian zone in the Pacific Northwest, United States - 17_EM | ecosystem: Host-associated > Plants > Roots > Unclassified | place... | reverse complement strand
TATTTAATCTTGACTATTTAAAAATATTTTAAATTTTAAAATTATATTTGTTTGGCATTGTGTTTGTATTGCATAATTTATAATTAATTTATCTTGAATTTGAATTATCTTTATTGAATATATATATATATATATATATATATATATATAGAGTACAACCCCGAAATGGCACTCCGAAATACTCCGAAACTGAAACATTCCATTCCAATTGAGAAAACGAAACACCTACCGAAACGGAATTGACAACCTTGGTGCTGCATTACTCTTTTTTTTTTCTTCAAGTGATTTTTAAAGTATATTATCATAATTTTAAAACCTAATTACGGGGGGTCGACCCGAGACAAAACCCAAGTCATGGGTCAAGATGGTTAACCCGGTTTGACTTAAAATAATGTAAAAATAAAAATAGTTATTATCATAGTTTTAAAACCCGACTTGAGATTGACTCGGGGTAAGGCTCAAGTCACGAGTTGGGAGGGTCTACCTATATAAAAAAGTCAAAGCAACTTTTATATATATATATATATATCTTTTATCTATTTTTATCATGGGTTGACCAGGTCGCAGATTGACATTAGTTTTTGACCAGGTCAGGTCAGATCAATCCTTCCTCAATTCTTTTTTAAATCCGAACCATTCTAATTTTTGAGTCGGCCGAGTGCTATTAGTTCAATCCAAAACTCACCATACACAGGACAAAATAGTTATTTGTTCAGTTCTATCTAGTTCAGTCTAATTAATATTGTCCAACATACCAAACACTACCTAATTTTACCCCTAACTAAAGGTAATAATTTATTGCCAATATAAAAGAAAACATGTACCAAATGGTTGTGTGGTGATGCATAGTTAAAATTATAATTTTGCCTGTTTTATATTTATTTAATCAATACACTAAGCTTTGAATATGTTCCATTACAAATTATCTCTTAAAATTCTAATTACAAAAAAAATATAATTTATATATATTTTTTAAATTGTCACAGTAAAAACTAGATAATGCAGACATATTCTTAAATCAACCACTTGAAAGACGCATTGAAGTTAATAAAAATAGAAGAAGACGCCAAACAAATCTCTTAAGCACAGGGAGAAAGCAGCTGTTAATGTCGGCGGGGGACTGAAGCGCACACACCCATACCCGTACCCACAACGCCTCCTAGCTCTCTCCGCCTCGGCATCTGCCTTGTTTACTTTGAAAATCAATTAAGTAGCAGTACTAGTGGCAAGAGGAGGACACGAATATATTATTAATAAATCCTGACACCCTGTTCACCAGCTTTAAGGAAAAAAAAAAAAAAAAACGGCCACGCATTTTCTTTTTCCATTATAGTTTAGTCGACTTGATAGATAAGTAGTTGGAAGTGAGAGTGAAGGAAGTGAGAGAGAAGGCATAAAGAAAGAAAGAGAGTGGATTTTTTTTTTTATTGAAGTCAAAACGGTTACGACGACGACGACATTGTGTTTTGAGGTCTATGAAGAAGAAGAGTCCTCGGCGCTGGAGATTCCGGTTGTTAATTAATCATCATGTATTTATGAGTTGAAGAAAGTAAATGTGCTTGTTTGTGATATATATGTAACCGAAGAAGGAGAAGATTTGATTGATTGTAAGAGCAAGAGCAAGAGCAAGAGCAAGAGCAGATCGATCGATCGAGAGAAATGGAGTCTCGAATGGATCAGTATGAGATCATGGAGCAGATCGGCCGGGGTGCTTTTGGTGCTGCTATTCTTGTGAATCACAAATCCGAGAAAAAGAAGTAATCTCCCTCCCTCCCTCTCACCCTTTCTAATCTACGTTTTATTTATGCAGTTTTCGTAATGTGTATCTTATTTAATTTTTTTTTTTATCTGGGAGAAACTGTTAGGTATGTGTTGAAGAAGATCAGGCTTGCAAGGCAAACCGAGAGATGCCGGAGATCTGCTCACCAAGAAGTAAGCCTCATCTCAACTCTTGATGAAGGATCATTTTATTTTACTTTTTAAATCCTTTAATGGAGGTATTGAAAAAATGTTGAATGTAGATGGCGTTGATTGCGAGAATTCAGCATCCGTACATTGTAGAATTTAAAGAAGCATGGGTTGAGAAGGTGATGAGACTTGGATTTTTATTTTTTTTAATAATTGCGGAAATTTACGAATTGCCGATATGTTTATCGAATTAGGCTGATTTGGTGTGTACATTTGCAATGCAGGGTTGCTATGTTTGTATTGTTACGGGATATTGTGAAGGTGGAGACATGTGAGTTTTATTTGAGTAATGAAGTCTTGGTTTATAAGGTTTTGGTGATTTTCAAGGCTGAATTGTTTTGTTCGTTTGTGGTAATAGGGCTGAATTGATGAAAAAATCGAATGGCGTGTATTTTCCTGAAGAAGTAAGTGATGATGATTGCTTCTTTTTATTTTTTGAATCTGAGATTTTATTTTGGGGGGTTTGAGTTACATTGGTGATTGTGAAACTTGTTCAGAAACTCTGCAAGTGGTTCACTCAACTACTGTTAGCGGTGGAATATTTGCATGGCAATTTTGTTCTACATCGGGACCTCAAAGTAAGAAAATGAGTATTTGGAATAGGAATTTGAACTTCTCTGTTGCTTTTGGAGGTGTTTTAGACTGAACATGTGAAACACTCTCTTTGCAGTGTTCCAACATATTTCTTACTAAAGAACAGGATGTTCGCCTTGGTGAGTTGTTTTTTTTTTATTTTGTTTTTTCTTTCAACTTTTAGTTATTGCATCATAGGATTTTTATGTATATTTCTTGATTTTTCTTGTCTTTTCTTGGCACTATTTAGGGGATTTTGGACTTGCTAAGACTCTGAAAGCAGATGACTTGGCTTCCTCGGTATGTGCTTTGCTTTTTCTTTAATTTTATTTTTTGGGTCTTTTGCTGTTGGTTGTTTATTGAGCACAGAGAAGAGGTTGTATTCTACATTTGCTTCTCTTTCAAGATGTTCCTTTTTCTTTCCTTTCTTTTTTTACTGGTAATAATTTTCTTAGAAATAGAATATATCAAGCATGAGCATGTGGAACCAACTGATTTTGAATCCTGGAGTCATTACATGCAAGATTAAGATCTTTGCTATCCAGCCAGCATGAATGCAATACACTGTGATGTGAATCTATGAATTTCTTGTTTGGGGGACTGGGAGAAATGCTGCATTTTTCTTTACTAAGTGCAGATAATATCAGGTGGCTAAAGTTGTGTTATTTTAATTTTACTATGGTATTAAACTATGTTGTCGAACTCAATTCAGATGAATTCTCATTGACTTATCTTATGTTGATCGAAATCCATGTTGCTTAAGAGAGGATGATGTATTGAATGTTTTAGTAACTATTTTTTTTTTGTAATCATAAATTTAAATCACCAAATTACTTTTCCAACTGATGTAGTTTCTTTATCCACCTAAAAAGAAAACCTGCATAACAGCTAAAATTTGCTACAAAATAATATGTTGGATGTCCATATGACGAGTCTAGTAAACTATGTTATCCTCTCAATCTGTAACTTATTTTGTTGTAAAGTCTAGTAAACTATTCTGAATAGTTGGCTGGAAATAGAGCTTAACCCAAACTGAAAGAATAAATGAAACTTGCATGCATGCTTATCCCTTTATGATGAAGTTAATTGCACTTGACACCAAGAAAATTACTGAATACAGTATACTATAAAGGAAGAGACTTAAATACTATTGGCGTTTCCAATTATCCACTTTGAAACTAATAGTTGTGTTGTATCTTTATGTGCCAGGTGGTTGGAACTCCTAATTACATGTGTCCTGAACTGCTTGCAGATATTCCTTATGGTTTCAAATCAGATATTTGGTCCTTGGGTATGTCATTTCTAGATAATAACTGAGATGTTTATTACTTGTTTTAGTGTCTTGCTGAAACGCTTCTCTGTTGTCTAGGGTGCTGTATGTATGAGATGGCTGCTCGTCGCCCTGCCTTTAAAGCTTTTGTAAGATTTCCCATGGTTCTTTTCACACTATATACGTATTTTTTGGGAATTTTGTCGAAGTGCTAGCTCTTTGATCCTACAACTTGTTTAATATGTAGATCATGATATCTTGTTTGATGTTTTATGTACAAGTTGGGTAATTTATTACTGGAATTGCTAATCAGTATAATGATATCTTTCATGACACTGTAAAATGTGAACATGAAATTCACTTGTATCTCTATTATCAATCTGTTTATGCTTTTTTTATGTAATGCAACAGAACGACTCGACATTGTCTTTTGTAAGTAGTTCCTGGAGTTTAATAATCGAGGGAAATTTTAAAGCATTTGGAACACTGCAATGACCCTTTCATGGCTTTTTACTAGATTATATTATGTTGTGGAGTTTTCATGGTCTTTGAGCTTAACTTTAAGGGGAGCCCCATACCTCCTTAAATTGCTTCTATCCTAGTCATGAGCGGGATTCTACCCTAAATTGCTTGATGTTATCCCAAGTTACTTTACCTGCTAAGTCGACAACACTGATGACCTGCCAACATTTTGACTAAGCATGAATGCTATGTGAATTCAGCATAATATATTTCTTCAGAATTAGGAACTGGTTTAGGTTCTATTTGCCTTTATATCTACACCAAATTTTCAGAGTTTACTGTGGCATTGCTAATGACATAAAGCTTAATGTCAAGCTTCTTGTGAAGGCATTCTTTGCCTGATTGACTTCATCTATATCTAATTGTACAAGTTTCTTTGTTTTTATCAATTTCCTAATTGCCTTTACATGCCAAATTTGCAGGATATGGCAGGATTGATAAGCAAGATAAATCGTTCCTCTATTGGCCCTTTACCGCCTTGCTATTCTCCATCTTTGTAAGTCTCCATGAACTGTTGTAAAGCTTATTGCTTTATTATTTGACAATAAACAACAACCGCCTCATGTTGCCCATCGGGATGCTGTAACTTGGGACTTGACTAGGAAATTGCTATTTTTAGCCATACCATAAGCTGCCAAAGTAATCTATGTAGTGGTGGCCGCTAACTGGAATTATATATAGTTATAGTAAATCATTTGTTTGATAGACAAGGTTCCTATCATTTTATTGCTGCAACTGTGATATTTAAATTGATTTCTGCATGTTAATCATTTCGTTGATCATTTTCTTCTTTTGTTGAATATAAGTATTGAAGATGTATTGCGACGTTCCGCTTTATAAACTGCAGTGATTATCTAATATGTTCTTAAATCATTGCCTGAACAGAGGACTAAACTTTTGAAAATGATATAATGGATCCCATTCCTGGCTATTTAACTGCCTTACCTCAAGGAAATCAGATAACTTCGCAGTTTTTGTTTTAGTTTCTGTCCTATGTCCTACATGTTGGTGACGATCCACCTTTTGACCCACTGTTTAGCTTTGATAATTAATGTGTTTACCTGCAGGAAAACACTCATTAAAGGCATGCTGAGAAAGAATCCTGAGCATCGTCCTAGTGTAAGACTTAAAAATTATGTGCCAATTTAAAAACTTGTCATCACTTTATCTTAATCTTAATAATTTTCATTACTTAATCAGGCATCCGAGATCTTGAAGCACCCATACCTGCAGCCTTATGTTGATCAATACCGTCCATCGTTCAGTCCTCCAACATCCTTATCTTCTGAGAAACGTCTTCCTAGAAGTCGTGAATCTCGAAGAAGTATGGCTGAAAGCCAGAACAGTAATAGTTCTAGTAGTGATAAGGATAGTTTGCTTTCAAGTGAACGAAATATCCCAGCAATGGTCTCAAATTGTGACAATAAAGCCACCGATACAGATTTAGCTTCTTTTGATGATGAAGATGGCGCTGAACAGCCCATGCCATGTGAAGAAGAAAACAATCTCAATGTTCGCATTGTCAAAATGAATGAACAGAGGGTGATGAAGCCTTGTCATGATGAAATTGGATGCAATGTTGAACCAAAGCAACCAAAAACTATCAAAAGTATTATGATGGCCTTAAAAGAAGGAAAACCTAGAGAAAATGGTTCCCCAATGAGAGGAAATCGTACAAAGACTGGAAGTGCATCAACCCAAAGAAGTAACATAGAAGCATCACCGAAAGTTCTTAGACCTAATGCCCTTGCTTCTGGTTTAAAGTTTAATGCAGATACACCAACTGTTGCACCTGCAAAAGCAGCCTTGGATTCTGCAAAGCGGATCCAGGGATCACATCCTATGAAACACCAGGTATAATCAGAATCAATTGGTTTTTTTTCTTAGTTTGATATTCATACTGAAATAATCATTTACTCTTCAACTTACTTTTGCAGTTACCTATAATTGAGTCCTCACCAAAGACTAAACCCAGATATGATGGGATTCCTCCAGCTGGTCCAAGTAAACATGTTGATGATGGACTTGCTGTGAAGCCAAGGCAAAGAACCCCTCCTAATCTGTTCCAGCGATCTTCATTTCCTGGAAGGACAACACAAATAGGAGCTGGTGTTCCAAATGGAAACATGAAGTTGTGTCCAACTGAGACAAGCGAAGAACCTGAAAGTACTTCTTACCAAGTACCTGATGGTCGCCCATACTCCTCCGAGGAGGTATCACCAGAGTCTCAAAGGGCTCTAGTTGGAGCTTGCAAAGGAATGCAGACAGAAAGCAGTAATTCTGTCTCATCTTCAGTGTCAATTCAAGCTTTTGAGCTTTGTGATGATGCAACAAATCCGTTTGTTGCCATGCCTGAACAGACACCTCCTAATCATGAGGCAGTGATCTGCACAGAAAACTTGGAACATTATCCACCCAGCTGTTCTCCTGCTACGACTTCATTTTCTGGCATGTCTGAAAATTTGTCCGGGCAAAACAGTGAATGTGGTCATAAATCCATACTATACTCAGTGGAAGCCTCGAATGTTGTCATAGATCTTCACAAGAAAACCATTGTTGGTGATGGGAGAGAGGTTGAAAGTTGTGCTCTGAATCCGACTGCCCCAAGTTCGGAAGAAATATTTATTTGTGAAAATAATACCCAATTAAGCAGGCTAAGTGCTATCCCTGAGACGGTGCCCCAATCAAATCTTATATCTGCATCTGGTGGTGATGACAAGTTCACAGTAAGAGAACTTCTATCATCAGTTTCAGAAACCACCACTTCCATTACCTCACCAATTTCAACTGGCCAAAAGAATATGCAGCCAGAAAAAGCTATGATTTTACAAAATTCAACCACTGAGAAGCCTGCTGCTGCCCATCTGTCTCCTGCTTTTGACGATGTAATACATGTTATACGGCACAGTAGTTTTCGGGTTGGGAATGAGCAGCCAGTTATGGAAACTGTGGAGATGGGGGTTCAAAATGTGGATGTTGGAAAGCTATTAAATGTAGTAAGAGATGAATTGGAGATGAGAAATGTGAGTACAGCAGTGACTCTTAAATCATCAAATTGCTCTGAAGCAGTGAGTTTGAAATCAAGTATTTCTGATCAATCCGGCACTAAAGAAATCGATTTGAGAAATGAAATTGCATCAGTTCCACAATCTGATATTTCTGAGCTACCAAAACCCAACTCCTCTATTAGTGAAGAGGAAGCACCGGCAAAGGAAACTTTGGATGTTAAGTCTTTTAGGCAGAGGGCAGACGCACTAGAAGGACTTCTAGAACTGTCTGCCGAGTTGCTTCAGCAAAGCAGATTAGAAGAGCTTGCAGTTGTTTTGAAACCTTTTGGGAAAGATAAAGTCTCTCCAAGGGAGACAGCTATCTGGTTAGCAAAGAGCCTGAAAGGAATGATGATCGAGGAAAGCGGACGGAGTTCATGAATCATGATATCCATGGTAAGTGTGCTCTAGTTTAAGTGCATTGACATTTGCCAAGTAATTTTAGCCTTCTGTCATCATTTCGCACATTCAAGTTGTGTTGAATTTTTCACACAGAACAAGCAAGCCTTGTATTTTTCCCCCCTCACTTTTTGCAATTCTTTCTTTCCACTTCGTTATTGTACATAGTGACCATACAAATTGAATAGCATTGTCACCTAGACAACTGTATGGAAATGCTGTGTTAATTGTTTAATGTAAGTGCAAATGTTGTTAATGCAAGTTGATAGATAGTTTTGGTTGATAAAGCTTTTCCGCTTGTCATCGAACCAACTGTGGAGACAAGTGATTCTCAGGATGGTTTGAAAACAATGCAAAATCCCTTCTGTTATGAAAATAAATTGTGATGATTTGGCTAAGTCTGCAGGACAATAACATTTGACATTCAATACCACTTCCAGTGCAAGCATGAAGATCAATATTGTGCTGTCATTTTGGCTTGGTCTGCAGGGTGTAAACATTTAACATCAGTTACAACATCATTATTCTTGGATAGATAATCTATATGCTTTTGTTGTGGAAAAGCAAATTGCAAGTCACACTGTGGATGAATCTAACCGGGTGGTGTGCCGGAAAGATGATTCAGGCAAGGTTGTGAGCTGAGTTCAGAAGAAACTCGGTTTGCTCGGTGAAAAACGGGGTGTTTAACGATTTAAGTGATGTCTGGAGCAAAAAGACGGTAACTTTCAACGTCCCATTGCTTATAAGAGCTGGATTTGAAATAGGAATTTTGCCAATCAGGCAAAGAACCATGAAGGTTTTGTGCATGAATTTAGCTGTTGAATTCTTTTGTACAAAGGGGACAAGGAAGCTCGTGGGCGGAGGGAACTCAGGGAAGGGTTGCTCGGTTCATTCCTGATCTCTTCCTGTCTATTCACATAGTTACAAGTCCCAATATCTAACCCGACACAGAATCTAACCTAGTAAAAAAAAAAAAAAAACCTAATTCGAAAGGAAATTCATGAGTTTGTACCTGTCATGCAAGCCTGAGTTTTATAACCTCATTACTTTCAATATGGTCTAAGAATTTTATTTATTTATTCTTACCGTCGAAGGCAAATCATGTTGCTATAGATACTTTCAATATGGTCTAGGTTAGGTTCAAGCTTGGTTTTTTAGTCCAAGATCCTGGTCCAACCCACCATTTATCTAACCCTAATAAATCTCTACTATCTTTTTATTACATGCTTTGATATCTAAGTGATTTCATATCTAGACAATAAAGTATCTATAGCAATTAATAATATTTATATATACAACTACGAGGGATTGATAGTCTCAGGATTATAACTCTTGGCTTGTAAATTAGCAATATAAAACATTGATATTAAGAATATAAAATTTTGTTTTTTCCATACTATATGAATATTTATTAATTTTGAGACCAATCTTTTTTCTCTATTAAATTATTTCTTTATTATAAAAAATTTTATATAGCGTGTATGAAAAATTAAGACAAGAAAAATATAAAATTTTTAAATTTTGTTTTTTAAAAATATTTATTTTTCTTTTCAATTTCACCTTTCATTCAAAATTTTATTTTTATCTTTTTTTTTTAATTTTCACCCTCATTTTCTTGATTGTTTTTTTTCCTTTTGTTAAATTAATTTTTCTTTTCAATTTTACCTTTCAATAAAAACTAAAATATATTTTAAATTTCAATTTTGATCATCATTCTTTTAATTACTATTTGTTTGTATTAGATCCTTTTATATAATTGAGATTGTTTTTTTTTTTTAATTTTATCATTCAACATTTGAATGGTTGGGAATTGGGCTTAATGCTTTTCCATATAATGTGTTTTCGGTCTAATGACCCGGATCACATGTTTGAAAAGTTAGAACGAGTTGACATTGTTTTTTATTTTATATACTTATTTTATTTTTAGCTTTCATCATTTGACATTAATGTTTTTTTTAAATAGTCTTTGTGATTTTTTTTTTATTTTTTTTTATTGAGTTATCCCAATCTTATCACATGAGTCACATGGTTAAACTGGGTTAGCTCAGTCCTTATTACCTAGGTTATAGGTTTTTCATGTCACTCCAGTTGACTCAGGCAAAATAAGCAAAATTTGTATGGTCCTTTTTTTACCCCTGAATTTTGTAATGGGCCCAGAATAATAGGCAGATGATTGAAACCTATAAAGATACCTAAAATCCGATTAATAGTTTATGGATATCTAATTTTTATACCCGATGGATAACGGGTAGGTATGGACATCAAGAAATCTGACACACAAGTACTCATTGCCATCCATACTCAACATTTTATTTTGATTTATTTTTATGTCAAATTTTATCCGCTTTCTTTTTATTGCTCTTTGTTTTTGTTTTTTTTTCCTTAAAAAAAATCCCTCGATGTTTTGTGATTGAAAATTTTACTTTGTTATTTTTTTGGGTTTACCTGCAATGGGATTAGTCTTAAATTTATGACTAAGGTCACTGTTTCAAATATTAACACGGATTGACCTCAATCTTTTTTAGGTTTTTTATTAAATCTATTTTTTTTCTAATATCACCCTTCAATATTTGATTGATTAAGAATTAATCTTTATATTTTTTTTCTATAGGATTATCCCAGCCCTATACCCATGATCACAGGGTTAACAAGTTGACTTTATTTAACCATGATCTTTTATATAAATATATATATATATATATATATATATATATATATATATATATATATTTCTTCTCAATTTTTTCCTTCAACATTGAATTGCTTGATAATTAAGCTTTCAATTTGCTTCCAATAGGGTTACCCTAGTGTCATGACTAGGTCAGAGATTTTATATGCTAACTTGGATGGATCTGTGTCGGGGTTTTATAACCTTTTTTTCTTTGTCATTTTTTTCTTCATATTATCAAAATTATATGGACTTATTGATTCAAGTCAAGTCAATAACCTGAGTCTCAATTTTTTTTCTTTATTTAAGGATGCTTATGTCACCTTGGCTTCCTTTTTTATGATAGAAGAAAAATTTAGATTGGTCAGTAACATAGCGTAGACTACTCATCTAGTACTCTATCTATACTTGAAAAACAATACCATTGTTGGGTATTTAAGAAGCGGGTTGAACCACGTTATCAACACAAAACATTAATATCATTTCTTACGACGATATTCAAACCCTTTCTATAAGGTAGGGGTGTTTATGGATATAGTTGAGTTAGGTTTAAGACCATAATTGTATCAGATCTAACTTTTGATATTTAACAAATTGTAAACCTGACCCATTCAAACTTTTTTGAATTCGAGCAGGTTTGATATATCAGATTAAGCTAATTTTTATGTGTGGATATTACAAATATCTACTGGTTGAGTTTATATTGTTAATTTTTATGGATTAAGCTTAATTACAACTGAGATTTGAGCTTAATAAATTAGACCAAAACCTTTTATAAACTTCGGAAAACAATTTAGGCTCAATACCAATTGACTAAAATAAAAGAATCAAATGCAAAAGAGAAGAAGAAGATAAAACATATAACAATAACATGAAAAAAATAAATAAAAAGGTAAATGGTCTAGGTCGGGTTAATAAAAATCTTGACACGCTACCCAACCCGTGATATTCATCTCTTAGTTTTTTTTATTCAATATCATATGTAATATTTATATTTTATTTTAACACGTTAGATTGAGTGAAATAATACAAATATTACAAATAGATCAGTTTTGAACACCCTTAGTAAATCTAAACAATTAATTCCTAACAACAAACACAAGCGTGGACAAGATTAATTGTTTCAAAGTAATTAAACCCAAAATTTCATGAATCTTATTCTTAATATACATATAAGAAATAATAATTTCCATGCACACCCTGGAATTAATTGAAACCTTTTCATAATTAATATTGTTGTTGTCATTGTTAGCAATTTTATTTTCCATCCTATAATTAAAAACGTGATCTTATTCATGTCATTCCATATTGTATACAACTCTCTAGCTATCTCTCATTCTACGTCTGCATTCTCTCCCTCAAACGAACACAAGCATGGACAAGAGTGTTTCAAAGTCTTCTCAACCTAGTGGAGGCAATGGCCTTCCAACTTCATCATCAAATGGAAGAAAACTGAACAAGAAACTTATATATCTGTGTTCTATAGTAATGGCCTTTCTCTTCTTTCTTGGCATCGCAGCCTTCGTATTTCTATTTCTTCTCCACAAAAATCCTAAAGCAACTAACGAGAATATTGCCAACTTCCGGGTTGATTCAATCTTGGTTTCTCGATTCAAACTTTCTTCCTCTAAAATCACTGCCTCCTGGGACATCCGGCTTTCAGTCCAAAATCCCAGTACTGCAAGTGTTTTATACCAAACCTTCTATACATGGATTCAATATAAGCAAGAACGGCTCACCAATGTGACCAATATTGCACCATTTCAAGTGCGAGGAAATAATTGGACAGCTGAGAATGGAAAGCTGGTTGCAAAGTCGGTGCAAGCCGATGAGAAGGTGATAAAGGATATGGCTACTGAGATGGCTACTGGATCAGTACACTTCAACATTGGTTTGTATGCTGGGTATTGGATTGGCAATGAAGAAGCAAAAAGGGTGTGGAGGGCTGTTGAGGCACATTGCAGTGATTTGAAAATTGGATTTTCTTCGCATGATAACGTGGGGAAATTGATTGGTGAACCAATTGAATGCATTATTACCAAGACATGGTAGATGCAGCTGTGTCCAATGGATTATATAGGAAATTGTTTTAGGGTTTCTCCTAGGTCCTAGCATTGAAATTTCTTGAGAGTAAAATTTTGTTTTAGATAAATATATAATGCAAAAGGCTTTTTGTATCGTCTTATCAAGATATTTTCTACATGTATGCCCATGCATATATACTATTCTTTTCCTTTTTTCTCTATTTGTATTTTTGTGCCCACTCATTCCTTCCTAGCCATTAGATCTTCTTTGGATTTTGTTTCATAAAAAATGTGAGTGAGTTGATTTTGGTATATCTAATTCATGGAAGTGTGTTTGCACGGGAAATGCATGGCTGGAGAAGAGAGGTTTACATGCAAGCTGGAAATGCAAGGCCTAGCTGTTTGGAGCCCAAATTTAACGCGCGTGCTTAAATTTTGCTGCATCTTCAGAAACCATGTTGATTTTGTGGTTTGGCGGCACTATTGAGTTAAGAAAAGCGTTTATCAAATTAGGGTTCTTAAAGTTTTTGGTAACTCTATGGAATTATGGCAAATTATAGTTCGAAATCAAGCCAAAAATCAAGGAAGTCAACGCCCTATACCAATCATCTTCAATAAGTTAATGTTTGCTTAAATGGATTTTTATAAATTTTGTTTCTTATGAAGCCTTTTAAACTATGATAAAAACAAAATGAAGCATTTAAACAAGATTTTGTTTCACCATAACAGATCTTATTACAGTTTTAATTATAATATATAGTTTTTTTTTTCTAAATTTAAGTGGTATTTAATTTGTTTTTTTTAATATTAATTTTCAGGTTCTTTATATTAAAAAAAATAATCTCAAAATTAGGAAAATAATAAAAAAATAATATTGATCATAAACTCGTTTCAAAAATATTTTTTAATGTCTTAAATGAAGGAAAATATTTTCATAAAAGCAGCAACATATATTTAAGATTCACTCGTGAATCTATAATAATTATCATTAATGACATTAATTGTGCATGTTCCTTGGAGTTGGTCTCCAAAAACACCCTATAAATGGCAGCAAGAAATTCTTATTTCTTTCAAACAAATCCACCAAGTCTAGGGTTTCTCAAATACATTTGTGTTCAGGGATTTATTTATTTATTTTTTTTTGCCTTCTTGATTTTATTCATAAGAATTACTCCTTGGCAATGGCAGATCCACAAGACATTGACTCTTTACTCGAAACTAAAGATTGCAGGCTTATTATAAAATTGCTTGTAGCAAGTTTCGTTCTTGCAGCTATTGTACTGTTTCTGATTCTATTTTTTGGAAAGCGTGGTTGAAGTTCTTGATCTATCCACAGACATCTAATGCTTCCTCATGGCCGGGCTTGTTAGTGAGATCGTTCCTGGAGTTGGTTTTTTGCTTGTATAATCAACAACCAATTGTTTAGTATTTTCTTATGAATTAATTTCTCTCGTCATTATTATTTTCTTTTGTTTCATTATTATTCTCTTATGTTTTAATTTTTATTTGACAATAAACAACATCCACGCCTCGTGTTGCCCCTCGGGCCGGACTTGCTATTTGTAGCCATGCCGTAGGCTGCCAAAATAATCTATGTAGCGGTGGCCGGCCGCTAGCTGGAATATTTATATATAGTTATAGTAAATCATTTGTTTGATAGACAAGGTTCCTATCATTTTATTGCTGCAACTGCGATATTTGAATTGATTTCTCCATTGTAATTGTGATAAATTCCAATATTTAGTTGATTTTTTATTTCCTTTAACACCAATTAAGGGTACTGATGCACCGTGAGAACCATCAGACACAACTACTTGACCTTCTGTACATCGGTTCTTTTCGGAGACCTTTTCCCTGGGTCGATAATTGGTTAACTGGTGCAGCAGCAAGGCTGCGACCGGAAAAGCTGCTGGATATATAAACTCGAACCCTACTTTAATTTTGTATAACAAATTATTTGTTTCGAGAGAGATTTACACGTTAATTAATTTATTATTTTTTTTAAAACTTTTTAGTTAAGTTGAATCTGATTAGAAGTTTATCATTTAACATATATTTTATTGTTACATGTCTTTAAGTCCTGATTGTACTTTTTAGTATGGAACACATTTCTATTAATAAAATACTCGTTATAAAACTTTATATTTTTTTAAGAACCCAAACTTTGTAAATTTAAAGTAATATTAGCATTCTCTTACAATTAATAAACTTGATACATGAATTATATCTCCATTGTAATTTACGAGAAATGTATAATGAAATTAAGTATTCTGAAAGATAAGAATAATTAAACAATCTTTACATGTGTTTTGAATCACGTCTTGTAATTGAAAAATTTAGGATTCAATCAATTATGAGTTTTTGAACAATAAAATTAATGATGTTGCCTATTTAACAATTTATCAATTTATGATAATATAAAAAATAAATTATTTAAAAATAATAATATATAAAATATTATATTTACTAAATAAAATATTATTTTTATTAAATAAAATATTTCAGCTCATCGGAATTAAATAGAATCACGATTAAATAAAATGAAATAATATTAACGCTTAGCATAAAAGAGGAGGGCCTAGAGAGGGTGGGCTCTCTTCAGCCTAAACTTGCAGGTTTGAACACTTAGCATATAAAAAGCCTGGGTGCGCTGGGTGTGTGTGTATTGTTATTTATTATTGATTTTTATAGTATTTTATCAAATTATTTTTTATATATATACAATTGCATAAATTGAAATGAAGATTTTATTTTTTATTTTTTTGTTTAAATTTATTTTACAAGTCATGATAAGTTTTTATATGAAAAATAATGCTTCTTATAAAAAAAAAAGATATTTTTTTTTCCAAAAAAATGATTAACAAAAAAGAAGTTTTGGATAAATAAAAAATATGTTCTTCGGTGTGTATTCAAATTATTTGAAAATTTTCTTTTAATTTTTTTGAGTTTATTTATTTATTTATTCTGAAAAGTTGTGTTGTTGCTAAAAAATTTATTCCTTTGTCAAATAAAAAAATAAATATATAAATAAGAAGAGGGGGTTTTGACCTAAAACTTCAAGATTTAAATTATTTAAATTCTTCAATTTTTTATTTTAATATAGGAAATATTTGAAATATTTTAATATAGCAAAAGGACTTGTTATATAAAAATTGTATTATTTGAGAAATAATTAGTGATAATTGGAGGATAGAGAAACAAAGAAATATTTTGATCACAAAAAAATATTTATTTATTTTTAATTAGAATAGATATGATTTTATCTTTTATTTTTATGTCTAAATCTCTTGTCAAAGTAAATTTATAAAATAACTATATAAAATTTCTTCTCATACTTCAATTTGATGATTAAATAACTATTGATAGCTACTCTACAAAATATGTACATGCAATTGAGGATAGAGAGAAACAAAAATCTATTTTTGATCAAGAAAGATATTTCTCTTTGAATTAGATTAAATGTGAACTTACAAAATAATTAATAATATATAAGTGTTATAAAATTAATTTATTCTCAATTCAATGGTAAAATACAAACACACATCGGTATTCTAGTAAACCCATTTACTTACTAGATGTTATTAATATATTATTTTCAAGGATATTCTTCATCATCGAATTAAAAAATAAATATTGCAATTTTTTTATTTTGTTTTTTCGTTTTTGAAAGTTAAATGTGGGTCCACAATAGAGTGGCCCATGCCATTGATGTTGTGGGTTCATAATATTTGTTTTGGAAAATTTCTCTGCGTTAAGTTGGTATTCCTCGAAACAAAAGGAAACCCAAAAGCGTTATAAATCACGACTCCCAAAACTCGATTCCCACTCCCCTTCAGAAACCTCCCATGTCTCAACCAACCACCACCACCACCACCACCAAAATCCCCAAACTTTACTCAACAAAAGCCAAAGTATACGACTGCATCGTATTCTTTCTCTTCATCACAGTATCATTCATACTAGTTGTTTCCGTTCCAGTCATAACTCGTGGCGTCATCTTTCTTCAGCCTGAAAGCCCCCAATTCAATGTCAGCTCCTCCTCCCTAACAATCCTCAATGTCTCCTCTAACGCCATAACCGCAAACTTCAACGTTACCTTCTCCACGAAAAACCCAAATAGGAAAACCATGTCTTATGAAAAAGTCGTTGCCTTGTTGCTTTATGGGAATGAAAGTCTCTCAACCATTACTCTTCCACCGTTTCACCAACCTGGGAAAACCCAGAAAACATTACAGGCTGCGTTTCCTAGCTTGTTTTTTCAGGTTAAAGATAACTCATCTTCTAGAGGTGCAGCTGTGAGTTTGACAACGGAGTTGCATGCCAAGGCAAAGTATGGAGGGTGGACGTGGCCTGTCGAGAAGGATTTGATCAAGGCAGCGTGTGATGATGACGTGAAGGTTGAATTTCCTTCCAATGTGACAACGTTGGTGTTTGGTTCCAGTGAGTGTGATGTCAATGGGCAGTGGAAAAGAATTGTGACCAGATGCAGCAGAATATTTAGGAATTACATCTATGTTGTGTCAATTGTTTTGTTCATCCTGTTTGTTTCACTCTAGGGTTTTTTTGAGTCTTTTCATGCTTAATTTCCTGCAATTACTTATATTTTCCCTCTTTCTAGCCATTCAAATTCTGTATTTTCCATTCGTATATAAAAGAAAGAAGAATCTTGAGAGTCCATTAATTTTTGGTGAGTATTTATGAGTTTCAAGCATGGTAAGGGAATTTAACATGGAATTAATGGGATTTTTACGTCCAAGGATATGCCAATGGCTAAGCAACGATTGGAAATTTGGAATGGATTTATTAGACAATTTTAATAGGAGAAGATTTAACAGTGAATTGAATTGAGCAGCTCCTGCTGCTCTACCACCATTATTTCCCTCTTTAATTCCTCTATAGTGCATCCAATCATTAATTATATTCTATCAATGCATGCATCGTTGAGGATTTATTTTCATTTTTTTTTTCAGTTATGTGCAATAGAGGTATACATCCATGTCTGCTAGCATTCTGCATTTCATGTGCTTCCCCAACATTTCTTTCCTTGTTTATTTATTTGCTCCTTGACCTCCCTAGCTCGGCATTCCCTTTCAATGGTAAAAAATGTTGTATGTTGTTCTACCACTTTCGTATATAGTAGTTTATTTGGAATATCATTACTTCAATAAATCTTGATGCCATACGATACAGAATTGATGAGTAACAATCAGCCTACAAAAGATTTTTGCTAGCCTATACCATATATATATATATACCAAATTATATATAACACAAACTGATACAAACAAAAATAACATAAAAAGGATAACAAGGATAATAATACAAGAATTTCAAAAGAAAAAATCACACAAAAACCTTAATTTATAATGTTATTACTAAATATTATTTTTCAAGTAGTGTGTATTTTTAAAGGGTTTATAATTCTTTAAATAAACCCAAAAACTAACCTAGACAATCTAGAAAACTTAAAAATAAAGGAAAAGTAATAAAAATCCTAAACAAACTAGGAAAAAATAAAATTATTAAACATATTATTCAATTTCCTAAACTAAATAGGAAAAAATAAAAAAAACAAGGAAAAATAATTTCCCTTGAAAACCTCCTACATTAGTCTCCTTCGGTTGAGAAAAAACTCATCATCGGGTTTAAATTATAGTTTTAAAACCCGACTCGGCATGGCGGGCCGACCCAGGTTTGAAACCGGGCCGGACTTAAGAAAAAATAGGAAAAGTCAAAACCCGGTGACCCGGCAAGACCTGGTCAAAAACCTGGTTGCAACCTGTTGACTTTTGTTGTTTTTTTAAAACGACGTCATTTTAATTTTAAAAAAATCAAAATTGACCCAGACGACCTGGTCAAAATCCTATGAACCGGTTAAAACCCGGAACCCGAGCCTTGAACAGGGCCGAGTTTAAAACTATGGTTTAAATTACTCTTGTCTTGATCTTGTGGATGTCTAATTAAGGCTCTTCAATCTCTTTTCTTTTTTCATTTCAAGAGTATAATAATTTTGTATTTCAACTCCAGTCTCTTCATCTTAAAATTTGTATAAAAAACAACAATTAGCAAATTGTTTCATTTCTATTAGCTTTTGGAGTAATGAATTTCAAACCTCAAACTTACTTCATTAATATGTGTTGTATCCGAAAAACCATCAACGATAGAAGTCGAGAATGGGTCATCAAATCCTGGAATGAACTCTCAACATAAATGGTGATCAATACACCATAACGAGTAAAAATACCAAAATAATGTATCAAAGAACATGAATGTGTACCCACCAATTCTATTATGCGATAGTAAACATCCAAGAGCGAATAATAGGTAGCCTTATTTTGGGTGGAGTTCCCGAATAAAAGATGATGAATACATAGTTATGAAACACAAGTCCCAACATAATCCAACAAAACTGTCCACACATAATTAATATGCCACAAAAAAAAAAAATACTAAATTAATACAACAAGGAACATGAATGTATACCCACCAATTCTATTACTTGATAGTCAATATCTAAAAATAGGATCCAGTAACAGGTAGCCTAATATTGGGTTGAGTTTTCAAATAAATACATTGTTATTAAACACAAGTCTCAACACAATCCAACAAATATGTTCACACATCACCAATATGCCACAACAAACAAAAATACCAAAATAATACACTAAGGAACACAAATATGTACCCATTAATTTTATTATTCGATAGTCAACATGATGTGTACTCGAAGGGTAAGAACCTTAGAACCCACAAACAATATAGAAATAATCCAAGGAAGCTAAAATTAAATTGATAAAGGCTTGACCTAATAATTATCTAAAACAAGAAACCAAAGTTATTAGATGAAAACTCACACCCTTTGAATATAAAGAATCAAGAATTGAAAATATAAGGATGAACATCACATAAATAATTAATCTTTGATAAGTCCTAAAGAGTTCAATGAAGAACCAAGAGTACATGCAAGATTTCTCACACACATAATATAAAAAAACAACTAAAACAGAAGGCAAAATCATTATATTCCCTCTCATATTTTTATACTCCCCACTATAGTGTAATGACCCTTTTGTCCTTCATAAAAAAAATCATTACCTTTGAATTAGGGGTATTTTTATCTTTTCATATGGCAAATTAGTCATTATAGATTTTTTAGGGGTATTATTAGATTTTTCTTGTATTAATGAATAGTTAAATAACCAAAAAGCCCCCCAAAAAAAAAATAACATTATCATGCAGGGGTATTTTTGTCTTTTTTGTTTTTTGTGTACAGTGAAATTATACAGATGCCTTAGAAACCAAAAAAGTTAACATATGGAATCAAGGGTAATACAGTATTTTTGCCTCGGGTATTTTGTTAATTATTGGTTGATCAAGGGTAATAACATCATTCAACACTTAATTAATATTTTTTAAATTGAAAAAGTTGTTGGCGCGTGTTATACACGTAAGAAATCTCTTGGTGGTTTAAAATGTGCTTTCTCCATCTTATTTTATTTTGTATCGTCTCTTCTTCCTTCCTGGGTGACGCATGTCAGCTTACGGTGACTGGTTTATCACCGTTTGGTGTTCTTTTTTTCCCTTCATCTCTCTCTCCTAACTCGAAAAATAAGCTATGGTTCTCATTGTTATTGGTCTTTCAAATTAAATCTTTGTTTTTTATTTTTGATTTTTGTCATTTTCTCTTTTGTTATAGTTTTGTTTTTTTTTCAATTTAATCTTTCAATTCTAATCTATGATATATATTTTTTTTAATTTGGTCAATTTTCTTTTGATTTCTTAGTTTTTTTCCTTGGCTTTTTATTAGAACTTTTATGATTTATGATTTTATCCTTCAAATCAAGTTTATAATTTCTGTTTTTTTAGTAGTAGTAGTAGTAGTAGAAGGATGAGGAGGAGGAGGATTAACAATAATAGAACCATAATAGTAGCAGTAGCAGCAGCAGCAGCAGCACGAGGTAGTAGTAGCAGCAGTAGTAGTGGTAGTAGTAGTTGTTGTGGTGGTGATGGTAGTGTAGTGGTGATAATTCATCATTCAGTGTTAGATTTATTAGAAATTGTGTTTTGCTATTTTCCTTGTATGGTACTTCCAGCCTAATAACTATGATTTTGAATTTGAAAAGTTGAAATGGTCGAGTGTCTTCATTTTTTACCTTTTTTTTTTCTAATTTCATCGTTCAACATTAGTTTTTTAAAAATAAAAAAGGCTTTGTGATTTTTTAAAATTTATTTTCTATAATGTTAACTCAATCTCATAACTTGGGCCGCGAGTTTTACAGGTTAACATGAGTTGGTTCGCCCCTTATTACCCAGTTTACATATCTATCATGATACCTCAAGTTAACTCGATCCTGGTTTTTTTTTTTATTGTTTTATCCAATTACATACTTCTTAATGTTTTTTTAGGTTATCGTGATCCTTTTTCTTTTATTTTGTTCATTCACTATCGTTGTTTTTTTTATTGTCTAATTAAAATGAAACCATCTTATTAAGCCCGGTCAAGACTATAACTCAAGTAATTTGTTTTTTCTATTTATTTAAAATGTGCTTACAGTGCCTAGACATTGTTTTTTCCACAGAGAAAAATACGGACCAGCAGCGTAGCACAAACCATATCTAATTATTTTTAAATAATCAAGTCTCTTCCCTAAATAACCTAAATACAAGCTAAATAAACATATTTATACTATGTAAAACATCCTAAACAAGAATGGAAAATAACAAAAGAGTTCTAAATAAAATTGAAAAAATAATCATAAACCACCTAAGAAAATAATCCAATTCTCATGTAGTAGCTTCCAGGCTTTATCGCAAGGCCTTCTCGAACTCTAATTACTACAAAATTCTAACCCTGTTGAAAAAAAAGACCTTTACAAATATTCTGGCAAATTTCAGATTAATCTAACAGTCATATCAAAAGTTATGTCTGTTAGCGTAAAATTATGCATTATAAAATCAGCCAAAAACTACCTCAAATGTCCTTGAATAATAAGGAAACATTAACAAAGAGAAAATCCACAAAACAAAAAGAAACTTATGGTACTAAGGCTTTGACTCCTTAGAAAACATGGAAACTATGACAATTAATTAATTCTCAAGGTTGAAAGTTATGATTCCTTGCAAAATAAAAAAACTACTTGCTAAATAATTCATCAAGTTGCCGCCTATATGTTCAGCCCACATATGGAATCCCTACCTTTTAAGAAATCCACAACTTATATGGAAAATAATCATTTTCTAACTTTTCTTGTTTAGTGGTAGATTTCAAATCTTACTTCAAACACGTCATTCTCTTTTTTCTATATGAGTTACTGGGCCTAACATATATTGATAGAAAGCTTGAGATGTCTTGTTTCTATCCTAACTAAAATCGCAGTGAAATTCCACATGTAGCTTCAGATATTGCCAAAAAGCATATAAAAGTTTAGTATGATAGATTTGCAACTTATTAACTCAAACATCTTGACTTGGCCTATTAATTTTTTTTTTTTTTATCTTCTTAGTTTTACATGTTGTAATAGGTCCAATAGGTACCTCTAAGGGATCATTTGATGATGTTAGTTGATTCTCATCACAACATCCATGTAAAGAAGTCAATAACAATTAGCCTAATCTTGAGTTGAGTTATCGAATAAAAAATGATGATACAATATTATTAAACACAAGTCTCAACATAATCCCCAAATATATCCACATGTCTAAAAAATCATTCATATATTACAAATAATTCAATACAATTTAATTAATGCAAATAAATATAATCTAAAAAAAAAAATTCATGCCTCCCAAATTACTCAAAATAAAATAAAATAACGACAATATTCAGTTAAGCATTCTTGAATTAAAACCCAACAAATATGCCATAAATAATTCTAAAAACAAGTAAATCACACATTAGGGTTCAAAATTGACCTTTACAACTCAAGGGAGTCGGCTGGAACTAGACTAGAGAGGTGGAACAAGGAGAAACATTGTTGGGAAAAACAAGTGTTGGCGTATATTGTTCACGTGTTGGATGACTAGTCGGGATTTTATGGATTTTTTACATGTTCCATAATGGAAGGGAGGCACATGGATGACTCTATAGTGTGAACATCTCCTTCTTATTCATGTAAGTACAGGCGGTGTCAATCATGCCCACCAAAGCTAGGAGATCGGAGGTTGAGAAGTTCGATCTATCTTCTCCTCTTTAATGTGATAACTTTTTAGGTTGTTTTTTTTTTCATGTTGGTTTTTGCTTTTGTTAGCTAGGTTTTTCTTTTGAAGAATCTCCTCCTGGAATCTATGTGTGTTTATCCTTTTTTTTTTTTTTTATAAATGTCTTCTATTTTTATTGTCTGGGATCCTCTGTAAAAAAAAAAAACTAAACTAGCAAAATAATATTATGCAATTATATTGTTTTCTTATTGATTATGGATTACTAATTAATTAAATTTTCTCTTAATATGTAGGGTCTTTTTCACAAATCTTTTTAATTTTGCTTGATCCTCGTTTTTATTTTTATTTTTCTCTTTTACACATTCTTCTCCTATTATTTTTTAGTTCCTATAATTTATAATCATTTATTCTCTCTTTTTTTCTTATTTCACTCTTTGAACTCTTTTTTTTTAATTATTATTATATTATCATCATAAAAGATAATTAAATAAAAAAAATAAGGGTAAAAATGAGTCATGATAATAACACTAAACTTATAGTCAAGAGATCAATATAGTTTAAATCAATAATTTTTTTGTTGAGCATCTTTCATTTTTTTTTTTGTACTTGATTTTTAAATTATCAATAAAAACACCATTAATGATATCATCACTACTATTATTGTCATTGTATATGATATCATTTTCTACATAATCATAAATTGGTGGTTAATTCAATTCCTCAAAATTACCAGAATAATCAAATAGTTTAGCTTCAATATTATATTCATCTTGATCAAAATGTTGTCTTTTTTTCTTATACCTCTAAAACAAGTTCTCAAAATTGACCATGGATTCATGATCACTCTTCCTACAATACTCTAATTTTCTATTCTTCATCTTTACTAATTGACAAGACAATTCTTTAACTTGTATCTACATGTTTCTTATCTCCACTCAACGGGTTAATTTTGTAATTTATCTCTACTTGTCTTTTATCACTAAATCCTAAACCTTTCTCTTTCTAGAAAAAACATCTTCATCCCCTACTGCACAAGCACGTCTTATTTTATAACCACTTATTATAGTCATGGTTATTCAACAAAACAAGTCAACTAACCATCATGAATTATTTGATTCTAATATCAACTAACACAAATAAAAGCAACACAAGAAAGACAACTAGTATAAGAATATAAAATTTTGAAAAGAAGTTCTAATTTACCATTTTATTATTAAAATTTTTTTTAGGTGGTTTACCTGAGGTTTACAAATAAAAATCGTAAATAAGATATAAAAAAAATAGAATTATGAAAAAATAAAAATAATTAAAAAAATATTTTTAAAAAAACCTTGTATCAATATTTTTTCTCCCTGGATGGACTGGAGTGGATTAATGATGAAAAGTCTTTTAGAGACTAAGAGAACGTTTGGGCACTGCGTTCTCAAAAAATTTATTTATTTATTTTTTTATAAAAAATTAATTTTGTTTTTATATTTTTTGGATCGTTTTGATATACTGATTTTAAAACTAATTTTAAAAAATTAAAAAATATTATTTTGATGCATTTCAGCACGAAAAGTTTTTTAAAAAGTAATTGCAACCACACTCCCAAACAGACTGTTTTCATTTTACATGTTGCATAAATTATTTATAAAAATAACTTTTAAATTATAAAAATCACATAAAAAAAATCTTAATTTCTTTACATATTTTGAGAGAGAGAACTGATTCTAATTTCAAACTAAATCCAAAAGGAAAAATCTTCTTCTCCCTCAACAATTAAACTCTGAACTCTAGCAATCAAAAAAGGGGAAGAAATGAAGACAAATCCTAATGTTGCGCATCATAAAAGCTTCCCATCTAATCCTAGACGGTTCACAATCCATAGCCCAGCCCATCTCCAAACCCCACCTCTCTCTCTCTCTCCCCCTCGCAAGATTCCAAACTTAGCACATAAAGACTCTTCAGACTCCAAAAATCTTCGAAAAATCAGGGAAAATGGCGTCTTCAGACCCTTCCAGGCCCGCAACCGGCTACCCTTTTGTCCCAAACGGCCTCCACCACCCTCCACCACCGGCAGGCTCTGCCTATCCTTACCAAGCCCCACCACCACATCAACCCACTTACCCTTACACCTACAACACCAACCAAACTTACCCTAACCAACGCGCCATCTTCCTCCGCCGCTTAATTATCGCTCTAATCATCTTCACAGGCATCTTTTTCACCATTCTCTTCATTTGCTGGCTAGTCATCCGACCCCACTTCCCTGAATTTCGCGTCACCTCTCTCTCTATCTCCAACTTTAATGTCTCCTCATCGTCCTCCAGTGTGACTGGTACCTGGAACGCCAGGTTTCAGGTTTCTAATCCGAACAAGAAGATGAAAATCTCGTACAATGAGATACAGACTTCGATCTTTTATAAATCGGAGTTCTTGTCCCAGACGAGGATTCCCCCGTTCAGACAGGGCAAAAGGAATGTCACTGATATCGATGTGGAATATGGGGCGACGAGTTCTTATATCGGCGAGCGGACGGTGAATCAGATTAATTCTGATGAAGGGCGTAGATTGGTGAGTTTTAATTTGAGGATTGTTGCTGATGCGGGGTTTAAGGTTGAAGGGTTTTGGGCAAGAAGAAGGTTGCTTAGGGTTTATTGTAATGATGTGGCAGTTGGGACTTCAGGGAATGGTCGATCTGGGAACTTGACTGGTGGTGCCGTGCGATGTAGTGTTTATGCCTGAGTGGAGAACTTTACTGATTGTGAGTAAGAAGAAGCTGAAGACGAAGTTTCTTAGTGTAATTTGTATTGGTTTTTAACTCAGGACTGATATTTCGGAATCGGAAAATGGAGTTGGCGGGGGTACATTGATTTAGGTTAAAAAAATGTACAGTGCTTTGGGAAAAAAAATGCTGACTTCATTCAAGAATTTGATTGCCTGAAATTGTGGTTAATCTTATTTTTCAGATTGGTTTCTTATATTGCTGTGAAATTGAGATGTTAATAGAGGAAGGAAAGGAATCTTGAAAGTACATGGATTGTAATGGTGGATGTTATTGCTGTTTGTGTCTTTGTTTGGTAGGTAAGTGTTACATTATTCATTGCTTTCGTCTAAAGATTGCCGTCGAGACAGATTTTTTTTCTAGGCGGAATTGCTAATAGGTAAAAATGATTGAATAGTTGTAGGTTTGGTGTGGAGATTCATCTGGGGCCATTGCAATGTTTTAGTTGCAACAATTGAGAGATGAAGAGAGTGTGCAATAAAGATGATGCGTAGAGCTATCTTGAAATCCTCTTCTCTTGCTTTTCTACTCCATTTCAATGGGGTGTGATTGAATAATGAGAGGAGATGGTTTTAGAGTTTGTGATGAGTTTATTCGTTTCAATTTGAGGAGAATTATGCCTATAGCTGGTAGTTATTTGGAGCAAGTTGTGTTTATCTTATGAGATATTTGAGGCTGTTGTGTGCCTTAGTTTTGTGATGCTAGACAATTAGAGCTAAATTATACAGCTTTTTTTAACGGATTCTCCTTGGGATGGAGCAGATAATCCTGCAAAACTGGCATGGAATTCCCCCGATTCTTGTCGAATGCTGCCTGCTGGTTAGGTTTTACCTTATCTGCCAGGCAAGTGGACAGATCTTGCTTTTGCTTTCTTTGATCCCTTGTTCTCACTCTCTGTCACTTTTTTGGTATTGTTCCATTAGTTCTTGTTCTCTTGAATTAGCCTTTTGAATTCAAGCAGAAGCACGCAGTTGCTTACTAAATCAGCATTGCTTGCCTGTGCTTTCCTTTTGTTCAAGCATGCTATCTTGTTCTTGGGGGGGAGGGCAATAAGATGCCTTCTCCTTTTGTCTTTGTTCTTCCTTTGCTTGAGTGCATTGCTACCTGCATCATGCCGTTTCCATAGCCAGAATGCTTCATTTTGTTGTCGTGTGTTTTCTGTAGAAGTATCA
>Ga0307515_10005152_pt1 | contig 26576 bp, 33 predicted proteins | sample 17_EM_MG_FD_194513 | JGI IMG/M metagenome (GOLD analysis project Ga0307515, IMG submission 194513) | Populus trichocarpa ectomycorrhiza microbial communities from riparian zone in the Pacific Northwest, United States - 17_EM | ecosystem: Host-associated > Plants > Roots > Unclassified | place... | reverse complement strand
GACCAAGGTCAGCTCTGGGGTTGTTTACCTCCGGAATACAATTGTCCCTATATGGACGCTAGTACACATTTACCGACCTGATGTTTGGGTGGAGGAGCCCACCCTACGGCGGGGTACACTCAGTCAGCGGTGGTGGCAAAATTGGGCCAAATCTATCGGGTCGAAAAAAAAACAACTTGGCGAGAATTTTAGAAAATTCTGTCTGACGGATCTCCTCTGTTGATGAAAAAGGAGACAATCTGACAATTAGATTGTTTACAAGTGGATTGTGTGGGGCCTTTCGTCGAGATCAGTTGTCATATAGTAGTCCGTCTCTGTCCGTCTCCCATCTGAAAAAAGACAGACGTGTTGCCAGGTCAGGTGTAAGAGGGGGATCGGCGTGGCGCGCGATGTGCAAAGCACCGTTCGGCCACGTCGAATGAGGTCCGAGCCAGGGCCCTTCGTGTATTTCGTAATTCGCATCCCTCCGCGGCGCTGCCAAATTTTTCGTCACCCGTTGCTTCTCGAAAACGGGGGAGATGTATGTATTGCAGCGAAGCGGGGTGCCCTTTCATCCACGTCCGTTTCGGATGAGCTCGGAGCGCCATCAGATTCCCATGTCGTGAGGATGACAAAGGCGGAGTTTCCCTCAAGAAGAAGGCGGGTCTACCAGGTCACCGACGGGCGTCGCTTTCCTTGCTGATAGCACGTAGAAAAGTGATACTACGCTGGAAAGAATGGACCTTTTTTTCTCCCCCGCCGGAACCGCCCCCAGCACTAGTGGTGACGAAGTGTCCGAGCGCACCATGACGGCCTGTGCTCTCTGAAGGGAAGAGGATCAGACTTTCGGGTGATCAACGATTCTCTGCGATTGAATGTGTGCCGCCGCCGCGTTTTGGGAATGGAGGCGTCAGTCAGCGCAGATCGACACTTCGTGTGAGATGAGACGGGCTCCTCGCATACTTACGTTTTTCAACTTTGGGACGGACCTTCTTGACGTTTTTCTGAGAATCCGGATCCGCATTCCAGCCGTCCTTTGTTCGGCATTTGCGAGCGTTCCATTCCGACTTGGGGCTAGAACGCTGGAGTGGTCGTCTGTGTCACAGTGTGTGCTTCTACTGACACTTGTCATTCTGCCTCGCTTGTCCATCACTCGCAGCCGTATTTCGTCCGTGGCTCTAAGACCCCGATTTGCGCCACAGACAGTAAAAGCTCTACACTCTACACCGAATACCGTGTTCTCCACGCCCTAGCTGTGGTGTCCGCCGTGGAGAGAATCCTCTCAGGCCAGTCTTGGTCGTGGCCTCTCCGAATCCCCCTTTGTCATCGTGTTGACGTCGGCTCTGGCTCGCCGCCCAAACTAGAATCATGGAGCAACGCGTAGTGTCGCCCGCCTTCCCTGTCATGGTTGTTACATCCTTTACATCCTTCCCTGGCGGATTGAGCATGGAACTGGGATGATGTGGGGCGTGGTTCCTGGTTTCGAGTGGTCGTCCCGCACTTGTTATAAACCACTTCAGGCCGAGGTGCGATCCCTCCCCAGTCCTCCTGGAAATTTCTAACCCCTCTCTAATTTACTCCCTCTCTCTTCGCTCCCAGCCATGGTCAACAAAACATTCCTTTTTGGACTCGTCTCATTCGTTTTACCACAATTGGTTTCGTCCCTAATTATCCCCGCCACACCCATCCACAATTGTTCCGGAGAGGCGGACCCCGCGCCAACCACCTACAAGCCCTACTTCTCTTCGTACGGTCCCCAACTCGCTGGTGGGAACGGATGGGAGGAATGGACCTTTGTTCTTCCCGATTTTCTCAACCAATCCATGTTCCACTTCCGATGGACGAGAGGCGACCCGGCAGCTCGTGTCTCCAACACTCGAACTGCCACTTTCTCTCTTTTCTACGAGAAGACAGGGTTCAGGGCGTCCGTCACGGACTCGTTCAAGGCCGACACGGTCGGAGATTCCTCCTTGTCAATCTCGATCGGAAAGAATTCTCTGTCGTTTGACGGGTCGAAGGGTCCATTTGGGCTTTGGACCGTATCTGCGGACATTGAGGGGCTCAAGGCAAATGTCATGATTGACCCGTGAGTGATGGCCGTTGCTTCATTTTCCTGAAGCGATCTCGGAACGTTTGAATGCTGACAAACTCGATTCGGTCAGGGTGACACCAGCTGTTCCATTTGAACCGGCCCATGCCAGGATGAAGGGTTCCCTGGTACCTGGATACAGTGTTTCGCATCCGATTTACCGTGGGCATACAGACGGCACCATTGTTCTGCCATCCGGACAGAATTGGGTCACTCGCCAAGTCGCAACATTGAAGCACGCGTACGCAAACGTGCCTGTCCAGAGCCTGATGTCGACGTACACACGTGTGTCCACTTTCGTTGGGCCCAACACGTTGAACTGGTATGTGGCTAAGCCTAAGATTGGTCAAGGTGTGTTGTGATTACCATCTCGTGGAGTCATCGGAAATTCACAAGCCTGCCTGCCTAGAAACGACCGCCGCTCATTTCGTGTACGGAGCACTCGACCTCTCCGAAATCACCCTCAAATACCAAACTACCAACGAACCATCTATCCTCAGCATCTCTTCTTCCGTTTCTCCCCAATCCCGCAATTATGCGGTCACGCTCGCCGGATGCAAAGAAACGTCGAACAAGCCGTACACCTTCAATTCTACCTCCAAGGCTTACCTCGGCGCAATCACGGATTCCGCTGGGGGTAAGACCGAGTACTGGAGCCTCGAAACGAGCGCATTGTTCTACATTGGCGGCCAGCCGTGGACAAATAGTGGGCCGACCGGAAGTTTGGGGCATCTCGAAGTGTACACGAGCCCTTGAAACCGATGAAGGGAGGACGAGCGGGTGGCTCGATGGGAGCGTCATTGAAAGCGATAGCTTACATTCTCTTGGATATTCATTCGTTATTATAATTATATCTGTCGCAGCTCTGCCGCGTTGCTGGGTGACTAGTATCCGTAAGGTTACATCCACGCACAACTTAGTATCCGAGGACTTTAAAGAAGGCAGAGAGATCTCAACCGCTTTCGGGCCGGCGACAGCGCAAAGCCTGGTTGCTGGAACCCTCCTACGCCGGAAATAACATTGTCCGGCGTTACGCATAGCCTATACTGGTTCGTACAAACCTATTCATAGAGGCAACCTCGGCCGGTCCTGAGACTAATGGATGGCCAGTTACCGATCGAATGCTTAAATACATCACGCGCTGGATGACCTGACCCCAGTGGACCCAGCGGGTGGGCTCAGTTTAACTTGGGTTTTTGAAGTCGGCAGAATCAGGGATGAGATACGAGAGTTACCGTGAGTACATTACCAGGTATGTAACTACAGCTAAACCGCGAGTCCCTGCGAGGTAGATATAAGATGCAAAGCCAGACACGGTCTATTACGATGTTTCCTTGTCAAACACGTCCTTCAACTCCTGGGCCGCCTGCTCAGTCTTGACCCTCAGCCTGTATGGGACTCCGTTGCCTCTATCATCGTGACCCATCAAGGAGACGACTTGTTTTGTGATAGAGGGTTTCATCGCTGCGTGAATCCGGAAGTTCTGCAAAAAAGATGTGAGTCCTCCATGGATGTGTAGAAGCGCAGCCAATGGGATTAGCTTACGACCGCGATCTTCCCTGTGCTGCTATTTCTCAACAGTAACCGCCGAGCTCCGGTTTCTTTATGCATCTTGACCTTCAATACACCGACTCCAAGTTCTTTCCAGGCGCCTTCATCCTTGTTCAGGGAGTATACCTTCGCCTTGACACTGTGTGTGGTCTCCTCGTCTTCCTCACCTTCCCCCTCCTGATCGTGCACGGAGCTACCCTCCAGAATCTTCGCATGATCCATAGCCTCTGTGTCCCCATCCCCTGCGTCGCTGGAGGTAGGCGTTGGGGTAGAACTGAACGCAGAACCCGTACCGACCGGAGTGAATGTGAATGGTTTCTTTTCAGCCGGTTCCGACGATGTAATCACGGGAGGGGTCTTTGGTGGGCTACCGAAGGTGAAACCAACTGGGTTGCCAAGGCTGCCTCCCGAGGTTCCAGGGGTAGTTGTGGTTGAGGACGCTCCGAAGGTGAACTTCCCCGTGGATGGAAACCCGCCGAACGGAGACGGAGTGGGTTTGTCTTTGTCAAAGCTGGCACCCCCGAAGAGGCTGGTTGAGGAGGATGTGGAGGCGCCGAACCCACCGAATGGGCTGATCGGTTTTTCTGTGCTTGTGCTCCCAAATCCACCAAACGCGGTAGTCGTGGCAGGCTTTTCGGATGCGTTGGACGTCCCGAGGAGAGATGGCGTGGTGGTCTTGTCTTTCTCCTTGTCATCTTTGAACCTAAACACGGAAGTAGTCGACGACCCGCCGAACGAGCTCACGGTGGTGGAAGAGGATGATCCCCCAAAGGGGGATTCAGAAGGGGTTGAGCTAGAGGCCGAGTTTCCAAACAGCGAAGTCGGCTTTGGACTGTCCTTTGGCGGTTCATCCGTAGTTCTCTTTGCGAGGGAAGAGGTAAAGAAGTTCGGGATGGTGGAAGAGGGTTTGTTGTTCAAGCCTGTAGTACTACTAAAACCGAACGTTGGGGCAGGGGGACCGCCAAAGGATTCGGAGGTTGGGGCTGGGGTTGGAGGGAACGAAAACCCGGTGGGTGGTCTCAAACCATCCGTGGTTGCCGGAAGCGTGAAACCACCAGGTTTAGGACCTAAGGAGGGTGTACTCGAATTTGCTGAGGGCTTCAACCCTGAAGTACTGGGGGGTATGGGCGTGGACAACTTGGGGGCGGATGTGGCAGTGGATGTGGATGTGTTCGATAAGCTCGGCGCACTGAACAGAATAGATGGCCCAGGATCTGGTCCCAGTGGGAGCGTATTTTTGGGCGAATTGCTCAAAGAACCAGTGAGTTGTTTATCCCACACCGATTGAATGGCACGCCTCTTGGCAGCATATTGGTCAAAGACCTGGGAGAGGTCGACGAAGGGGTCATCCTTGACAGCGTTCGTGAGGAAGGTCACGATTGAGTGGTTCAAACCACGGATGCCCTTGTAGAACGAGTATGCGGCATTGTAATCCTCCTCCTCACGTGTTTGAGTTACCGAAGTTGGTAGGGGGTGTTTCGGGACCCCATCGATACTTGAATTGACGAAAGAGGTGAACTTTTGGGCTGTAGAAGCGCCTGGGGCGAACGTTGGGGGTGGTGGGGCGGGTGAAAAGTTTGATGGGAAAGAGGGAGTCGTCGGCTTCGTCTGGCCATCTGTTGGGGTAGGGGCAGGTGCGTTGAAGGTAAACGGGTTTGGGTTGGCCGCTTGGAATGCGAAGCCAGTGAACCCAGCAAACTTGGGTTTGGTAGGAGACTGTAGAAAGTGAGAAACACGATGTAAGGTCGCGTTTGCTTCGAGTACACACCGATTGTTCGGAATTGACGGGCTGGGGAATTGAGCTCCCACCAAGTGATGCGCGTTTTGGCAAGGCTTTTACCCTAAGATAAAACAGCGGCATTCAGTTGGGAACTGGAGTTTGTGGGGAAGGGACGTGCAAACCTCCTGTTCGTGAGTTCGGAGTCTGAGGCCTTCTTGAAGCCGACACTGACCTCCTGCGAGAAGAAGACGGGGTGAATTTTGGATAACATGGTGTAGAGTATCGACCATTTACCTCTGGACCATCGTCACCGTCCTCAGTGTCTTTGGTGAGCTGCGAATCCGCCACTCGCTTCATGGTGGCTGGTGTGCAGGGTTGCAATTGGTGCACGTGGAGAACGGACGGTATTTGCTTCCTCGACCGATTACCACCAACGCGATTCCTGCAGAGGCGACGACCACGACACACTCTCGACGACTTACGGATTATTTTACCATCGGAAAATTCTCCAAGAATCCACTTCCTGTCTTCCAATCCGGACCGGCGAATCCCCTGGATTCGGATTGGCAATTGCATCGGGCTCGGGGGGACACAATTCACAACCCGACCCTCCTTTTCCCTTGGGCAGAGCTACCATGTCCTCCTCTTCTGTCACCGCCTGTTCGCGCTCGCCATCTCCGGTAACGCCAGACACCTCAGAAATCCCCGACACCAAGATGTCTCTAAAATCCTGGCGCAGCACGGTCCCACCAAATGTAGTGGGCCCTTCTCTGACCTTAAACCTTAACTGGGCTCTCACCGCTCTTAACCCACCTCAGAATGATGACGAGGAAGCCATTAGTTTCCACGACTTCGTCCGGGAAACAGTCTTCGACAGGTGCTTTACACCAATCGTTAACTGTGCTCCCGGATATTGACTGTTGCCATCCAGCTCTGCTCCCGCGGAAAATCCCTCCACCTTCACTACCACGGAGGATACGTTCCTGAACCACTCACCGCTTCATATGGCACAACTGGCCAAGATTACAACACCAGAGACAATCAACGTTCTTCCAACCAAACCCACCCCTCCTCCCCATCCAGTCCAGCACGTTGCAAATGTAGTTCATAACGTGGTTTGTCCACCACAAGATAGCTGCTCTAAGTGGGTTGCTGTTATCTCTATCGCTCCACTACTAACGTCATTCATTGCGCTAGTCTGCCGATTGTTTTCCCAAGCATCCCAGAGACCGGCGCAAAGTCCCGGGTCGAGACCCAGGTCAGGATAACCGTGGACCTCGCTCATGCGAGTTCATCACAGGGTCCCTTCCTCAAATACGACCGGGTGGGTAGTTGGAAATGCCTCAAGCTACCTCCGAATACGTCGACCAAGCGCCGGACGCGAAAGGAGGGCAAGTTAGGTGTGATCGACCACCCCATGACCTCTTCACCATTCATTCGCTTATTCGTTTTTGTCCCTAGATGCTGCGCCCCAAGAGACTTTACAATTGACTGTAGAAGTCACGTGCTCCTCCTCGCCGCACATGCGAGTCGCAGTTTGCTCTAGCTGCCAGTCCCGGGAGGTAACGTAAAATTTTCGTCCGTTTGAGATCTTGGCGCTGATCGATATTAGGCGAAACGTGCGGCTCGTAAGGTTACATCAAGGGTCAAGCCAAATGCAGAGGAACTCTCTTCTGAAATGCTTGATCCCTCGCTCAGTTTACTCCAATTCAACTGTCCAGAGGAACTCGACTTCTCCACCGGGTCTGTGGTCCTTCCCATGCGCATCACGTGCTATTGTAGGCATCATCGCGAAAAAGTTGGATTCAATGTCCATTTCAAGATGGTCGACCACACGGGGCGAATCGTGGGCTCGGGTTCGACACCTCCAATCATGATCACCGATGACCACAAGAGCATACACAAATCACAACCGTTGCCTCACTCCCTTAACCCCTCCAACCCCACTCCCGGCTGGGATGGTTCGGCTGTCGATGTGCCTCGGAAGCAAGCACAAAAGTCGATCACGGTTAAGAAGCGTGCAAAGCCGTACGACCCGTCGACCCGCAAGAAGTCATTGAAAGATACTAAGGTTGAAACTTCTTCTCCATCCGCCATTAGTTCTGTTCTGCCGACTAGGGCGTCGTCACCGGTGGTTACCACCCAACCTACGACGCCCGCGTTATCGAGCACTCTCTCATCGCCAAAGCCCCCCTTCGATTCCCTCGCCCCTCCGACAGACTTTATCTCCGGGATTTATGGACAATCTGAGATTCCCATGCCGGATTTCAACCAAACACTGAACCAAACCTTGGATCCACTTGAATTCACCCAGGCTACCTCCTCGATTCCCAGCCCGTCGGATCCCACGACTTCCCCGGAAGTTGCCCACGCCGTGGCTGTTGTGCAACAGCCCGAGCCGCAACCTGCCATGTTCTTCAACTTCGATCCCTCTCCGCCTATCCCACCCTTTCAACTACCTAAAATCCATCGTCTCATTCCATCTGCCGGTCCTACCCATGGAGGTATCGAGGTTACGGTGCTCGGTGCAAATTTCCATGCGCATATCCCACTCAACTGTGTATTTGGTGAAATGATGGCGAGTTCGACCCAGAGATGGAGTGACAACACTCTGGTCTGCGTCCTGCCTGCACGTGCTACCCCAGGCGTTGTTGCCGTTTGGTTTGATGGAATTGATGTCCAGGGCGACGGGACCCCGCCGTGTCTGTTCACGTATACGGACGAGTCTGACCGGGGGCTGTATGTTCTACTCTGATATCTGTTATCGCATAAGATGGCTGATTTTTCATCTTAGTATGGAGTTGGCTTTGCAAGTTGTCGGTATGAAGCTCAACGGGAAGTTGGAGGATCCTCGCAGCGTTGCCATGCGCATTATTGGTACGGCCGGGGGTGACGGAAGCTCCTCGACATCGACACAGCAATCTCAAGGGGGCGACGGTGGAATGCAATATCAACTTTCCACCGCTGTCTCGTCACTTCGCCCACTCTTGTTTGCTCGCGGTGGGGATGGAGAACAGCTCCAGAAACTGATTTTGGACTTCTTGATGATGCTTGACGTCGACACCGGTGACACAACCACCCGCTCGACCTCATCTGTTATCTCGCACCAAACGAACAGCGGTCAGACTTTATTGCACCTGGCATCTTTCCTCAATTACTCGGACCTCGCTTCGTTCCTGATTACTCGCGGTATCGACATGGACGCTCGAGACAGAAACGGATGCACAGCACTCCATTTCGCTGCTCTCAGTGGGTCAAAGGAATGTGCGAGGCTTCTGCTTATTGCAGGTGCTGATATGGAGATTGTCAACGTCTTGGGCAAGACACCTGTTGAGGTGGCAACCGATGGCTTCTTCGAGAGTTTGGTCCCAGGTAACACCCTCCTTGCACACGGTACGGAAGGAGCCAGCGACGATGAGGCTACGTGGGGCGACGTGGAAGACGAAGAAGACAGCCCGAGGACCAAGGCCATCTTTTCGGCGAAGAAACTGCATCGGAAGTCGTTCGTTAGGGAGGGAAACCCTATGTTGTCGTCCGGGCTCACGCCTCCATCGCCGATGATCCGCCAAGAGTCTGAGGCAGACGATCCCCCTGTTGTCGATCCCTCCATTTCGAAGGTTTCGAAGGAACCGAAAGACACGAAGACCAAGGCGGATGCTAAGGACAAGGGTGGGAAGTCTTTGAAAGAGCCATTCACAGATAAAGCGACAGCCACAATCATCGATCTCATCTACCGCACTCTGACGCAACTGCAACACCCTCAAGGGATTATTCCAAACGTTGCCCAACAAGTGCAAGACCTTAGGTATCTCCAACTTCCGGGAATGGGCGCCCTCCAGCAAGTCCCCGCAGTTTTCCCGGTCTTTGTGCCGATCCCGGCTTGGTTATGGAGTGACGGTGCGAGACGTGAGGGTGGTGCCACTGGTCCCGGAGAGTTGAAGGGTGCAGCCCCGCAGTTGAAGTCAATCTGGGAGAAGCTGGTGTTGACGTCGGGTATGGTTAGTCTGAACGCCAACACAACGCCGCCTCCCCCATACGAGGAGAAAGAGTCGACGGCCGGGCATGAACAAGATGCAACAACCCCGAACGCCCGAACCGACACCGAGAGCCAGGATCAGGCTGGGTCACAGGCCAGCACCCCAGTCGTTGGGAGGAGGCAGGTCCACTACCCAGACGGTCCTGCTCCCCCGGAAGAGGAGGTAAATTCCTATGGTTACAGGCGTGCAGCCACGAAGGCCGCCAAGGTGCAGAAGAAACGTGGGTTTCTGTTTTACGTGAACCGAGTCGGGAACTTTATCTCACCCTGCCGCAGATGACCGCATGCTGATTATATTTTGGATACCCATTCTCCTTCTCGGGTTCTTCTGGATGTTTATCCATGCCATCTGGGCGAGCATCTCGTTCGTGAAGGACATGATCCCTTTAAGGGGTATACTGGGGGTTTGAAAAGGCGATCCGACCGTGGTTCTGCCTTCACCTGCTCCCTTTTGTTTTTATGTGTTCCAGAGCCATTCCACTTGTAGAGGTTACTAATCACTATTTATGGGCGCGGAGGTTCCCTTTCCCTTCTCTCTTTCGCACTGGTTTTTTTCCCTGTCTCCTGGTCTGCTTCGCCGTCTGTGCTGGCGATCGCATCACACGTTCATTATACTGTTCCTTTCAGCTCTGTTCATCACCTTCTCTAAATTTTTGCCTAGCTCATGATTGCGTAGTGCCTTTTCGCTAAATGTCAACCCTTGCTGTGCGCCGTAGAAACATACGCTATTTCAGATAATTGTTGTACTTCATCTTCAGAGTATTGAGTGGTTTAAACAAGGAAATCCGCCAGTCCGAGAGGGACCGGCAGTTTGGTTGTACTTGATCTGCAACGGTTTCATTCACCCCAATCCACGTTCTTTGTGCAGATCGTACTTTTGGGAGTTGCAAAATTACATTGTGCACCTGGGACCGAGTTCGGTGTACCTTTCGGGGCCCAATTCATACCAGCGAACTCGTGCCCTTGATTCCCCCCTCTCCACTCACGCTGGTTTGTTGGGCGGGATCGCGCGATGGGAGTCTTAGTCTACTGCGGTGGCGTGGATCAAATTTGCTGACGTTCCCACCGTACCAGCAGGCGGTGGCAGGTGACTACGCTGTGCGAAAAACGTTAGGCGGTCACGGAATAATTGACACATAATGCCAATCAAATGAAGTGTACGACGGAGGCGTACGTACAGGGAGACACCTGATGCGCATTCAGGAGGTCCGATGCGACGCAGGATTTGAAGGATATCCGCCTCGTGCGTCCGGTGCGCGGGATGACGTTGAGTGCGTGAAGGGGTGCCGCGCCACCACCCGCCGCCATCGTGGTGTTTTCGATCCAAGGACAAGAACGGACGTCACCGATGACGGCGGGAGGTCGATGTTCATTTTTGAATGACGAAGGGCCGATCAGTGTGATGCTCAGTGATGTCACTCCATTCTTGAGGATGGAGCTTCGAGGCGCGACGAAGGCCGGGATCGACCGGGATATTCACGAGCGTGTTCTGCCTGGCACTGTTATACCAGGACTCTACACACAAGTGACCCGCTTTGGATTGTCTGGGTAATCTGCCTTGAAGGAATCGAGGATCCCATGCGTCTAAGCGTCCAGCCGCAGTTGCTGACTGGCACGTTAGGGGTATTTGGGAAATTGGATGAGCGGATCGCCGGGAGCATCGAGTCTCCATAGGGGTGTCGGCACTGGAGAGCGACTGCGGAAGCCCCGACTCCCGAGGAGCCTCGCCGTCATGACACCACTCGTAATCGATACGTCAGAGGCCCCCACCCCTACCCCCCAGCTACTTAAAGGACCGCGGCTTGGAGGAGGTTGCTCACCAAACACCCCCACACTCATCTAACCACTACATCCACCACCCAAATCACCACCGCAAACATGTCCTCTGATCCAAGGTTCGTTCGCACCCCTGCCACCCCGCCGTAGCCAACGTTCTGACCACTCGCATAGCAAAACCACCGGCACCTTGAAGAACACCATGGGCAAGGTCGAGGAGACCATCGGTAACGTAACCGGTGCCCAGAGCATGAAGACCTCCGGACAGCAACGCCGCGCCGAGGGTGACGTCGAGCACAAGGAGGGTCAGGCTCAAGGCTACTCCGAGGGCACCAAAGATCGCATCGTCGGCAAGAAGGACCAGCTCACTGGAGCGGTTTCTGGGGACACCTCCCAGGAGGCTGCTGGTACGTCCTGGTTCTTTACTGGCCAAGTTTGATTGGAGACACTGGACGTTAACAACCTCGCGCCGCTTCTTTTAGGTCGCATCCGCAACGAGAAGGGTCAGACTCAGCAAGACTGGAACAAGTCGTAATCTGAGTCCATCCCCATGTATGCGCATGATGCGCAGTAAACAACACTGTTTCTTGTATCAATACATCGATGTTTGTAAAGCCCATCTGTTGAACTCGTGAGATCTTGAGAGCCTGTGATCGTGAGAAGCGGAAAGCAGTGGGGAAAATCACAGCAAGCGAAGATCCGGGAGGGGGGCTGCACGATTGGTCGGTCAGACACTGGGAGATGATTGGGCAAGGGGGGGGGGAACAGTGGGCCAACGAATTATCCGAGTGATCGTTTGTCGCCCATTCGTTGGCCACGGGCATCAGCCACCACAATTGGGCGGGGTCGTACACCCGATAGCAACGGGGTTCCAGAGTCGACAGTTGATGAATCCGAGGTTAATGTCTCCATCCTCGCGGTCTCATCAGTATCCAACCGGGGAGATAGCTGAAGTTGCTCGAACTTTCTGGCGCCCACTGATGGATTCTCCCAAGTGATCGACCACGGAAGAACTAACTGAGAGTGGCTGCTGAAGCGGAACGAAAATCCGAAGGTGCCTCTTATCCACCTTCCGAGTGTGTAACAACATAAATACCCTCCGACCCCCACCTCTACCCATTCGGCGCGCTTTGTTTCTTTCCATGGCAATTCGTCACCCGTGGTTCTCGCAAACCCTCAAACGAAAGTGCCCAGATGATGTCGTTTCGGAGAGGAGCAACGGAAGTGGTGGCGGAGGTATCGGAGCCGTAGGAACGGTGTACGGAGGCCTCGCCGCGAACGCGTACAGCGTCGGGCAAGTCTCGCCTCCGAACCAAAGTTCCAATTCGAACGGAAGGGCAACGAAACGGATTCGGAAGTTCGAGAGTCGGAACCTCGAACGTGGATTCGCGGAACTGTCCATCCAACCAACACCCCCTGTCTCTTCTCCTCCACACGTCCAACAACAGCAACAGCTTCAACAACCGGACACGCAAGTGGGAGGCGATGGAGTGTGGAGTAACGTCGTAGGGGGTGTTGGGCAGAATTCGACCGCAGTGGTGTGTCCGGATGGGTCGACTCTACCTCTGCTCCGGTCGAGCTCCGTCGATGAGCCCCCTTCGCCCGACGTAAACGACATCCAAATGTCCACTCCGATGTGGTACGAACCAGAGAAAGATAGTGAGTTCCTCCCCGGTCGTGTGTTAACGCCTACCCTTCGCAACTTGCCTCCCGCTCCTGCCTATCGCGCCGGATTCTAATGATATTTGGGATTATAGGGATAATCATCACGAGTTTGGACGACGAAGAGTACGACGGAGATGACGAAGGTCAACAACAACAACGTACAGGAACGAACCCCATCGTACAGGAGGAATCCGAGTTCACCATTTCACCAGCTTTCCTGAACGCGATAAACAAGAAACTCGCTCGAGCAGTGGACCCTCCATCACCTTCAACGGGCGCATCCCTAAACCAGGCCTTGGTTCTCTTCCGACCCTTACCCACGATCGCACTCCCACCTGCAGAGGATGATCTGGAGGACCTTTTTGACTACAAGGGAGGTTCACCACCAAACCCACCTCCACCCTCCCCCTCGGTGCCTTCGCCTTTCCATGTTCAGGGTTCCGGACAACCTCCGTTTGTATCCAATGACGACGACATGGAAATAGAAATGCTCTGATTCAAAAGTCTAAGAAGCAAACCAACGAATTGCCAACCGCATCGATACGATCATGTACATGGTAGAGGGGATGGGACAGATAGAAACCGAGAGAAACTGACTGTAGTAATCCGATAACACGACGACCAAAAGAAGTGAGCCATAGAACCTGTGCAGGTTTACATTGTGGGAGGACTGTGCGTTCCGTAACAAGTAGATCCCAGAACCCACATCAAGCAGAAGGAACCGATCCACCCTGAGGACCGAACTGAAGCAAATCCTGATTCCGAGAGTCATCCTGGTAGATGATCTCAGAAAAATTTATTTGCCGGGCCCTCGAGTGGGCGTGTGGATGTGGGACGTGGTGCATCCGGGCCGAATAATGCCGCCCTACAATTGTACCATCAGGGTTTGTAGGCGACACATCTTTTTGTTGAGGTTGAGGTCGTTGTTGCTGAGGATTCTGAGGCTGCTGCTGTTGGTAGGGTTGCCTGTGTTGTGAGACGGAGTTCGGAGGGTTTACATGATAGGGGGAGGAGGGATGGAGATGGGAAGCCGGAGCAGCCGAAAGTGGTGTTACAGGATGAGAGAGCGGTTGGTAATCGAGCATAACGGACTCTGCCGGGGAGGCGGAATGCATTTGTTGATCGAATTGCGTTGGAATGTGCGGGTGGTGCCCCTGAAACGGGGTGTTCTGGGATGGGATAGATAAACGCAAAGCTTGAGCTTGAGCCTGAGCCTGAGCTTGCGCTTGTGCCTGAGCATGTGCCTGAGCCTGGGCCTGAGCTTGAGCCTGCACCTGGCTCTGGGTTTGGACCGGAGGCATGGGGGGTTGGTGAGGGGGCACGACGTCAAACGATTGACCCACAAACGTTTCCTGTCCTTTCGAAGAAGTCGGGGTCGGGGTTACAGACGACTCGCCTTCTGGGACGGGAGGTTCTTCTGTAACGGCACTCGCTTTTTGGGCAGCGATCTCTTCCGCGGTCAAAAAGCGACCACCAGGACCGCGGGGTCGCCTCATCGCATGTTGGTGACGTGATTCGTGAAGATAGGGCTTTAGAGGGGTCAATCGTTGGGCTACAAATACGAGCGGAAAGAATATGCACCTTCCTCTGCTTGGAGAGCCGATGAACCTCCTCCAGTCTGGCTCTTGCGACGCGACGCTTGAGAATCCGGTAATACTGCTTCGCATTGACATAGAGGGGTTCCTCATCGAGGACGTTTTCTTGGGAAATCTGGTCGACGGACCTAGCGGCGAGGTCTGGGGAGGGAGCGTTTGACTGGGGATTGTCGAGGTGATGGTGGGTTTGTGGCTGGTGCTGTTGCTGATGGTCCTGTGGGTAGTAGTCGTAGGAAGACGACGAGGGGGGTTGTTCGCCAGCTGAGGGAAGGTCAGGGAGAGAGTTGGACAAGCGAGTGTGGTTGGCTGGCTTACTACTGTACGAATGATAAGCCGAGGTTAGAAATCCGTCCATCGTGCTTTCATTGGTTGAGGGAGTCAGTCCAATCCCATTGGCTGCATGTGACATTCCGTCACTCCTCATCCTCGTCACACTGATGTCACGTAACACATAACACGCCACCGACCGTCACGTTCCGCTTTTCAGACCAAGGTCGACGATGGAATCCAAATTGTGAGTCTTTGAACAGAAACCGTCCTCTGTGCACTCTAACACGCGGCGTGTCAGGAAAGCCCTCAAGGTCGCCGACCTCAAAGACATCCTCAAAAAGGCTTCGGTCTCCCTGCCTTCGAAGCCGACCAAAGCGGATCTCATTGCGAAAATCCTCGCTGAACCCGTTGCTGTCGATGCGTACAACGCGTTGTACAATCCTACGGGGGTGACCCCACAACACGACGCGCCGTCCAAGCCAAAATCCGCCGCGAAACCCGACGCGTCCCTCAAGCCACCCAACAACCCTCCCACTTCGCCTAACAAGTTCCGGGTACGATGGACCGTCATCCGTCACTATGGCATACTGAACCAGAATTTTAGGAACAACAGGCACCTGCACCGCGACCTGCGCCGACAACAACTTCTACGATGCCACCTACAGATGCCCCCGCCGTAGAAGACCCTGAGCTGGAGAAGCGCAGAGCTCGCGCCGCTCGGTTCGGAATCCCACTGGTGGAGCCCAAGCAACCTAAATCCACAGACAATAAGTTCAAGAGACAACAGCATCTTCAGGATGTATGCATCCGTCTGATCCAATCCTTGACGTCTCACTTATGTCATACTGCAGGACGACGTGAAGCGAAAGGCAAGGGCTGAACGTTTCGGCGCCGACGCATCTGTTGAGACCAAGAGGCAACCTGCGAGGAAGCGAGGAGCACCAGAGGAACCTATTGACCCTGAAGAACTGGAGCGAAGAAAGAAACGTGCTGAGCGTTTCGGTGTTCCCCTCGCGGTTTGTCTCAATGCTCCCCCCCCCCCAAGCATCCACGTCTTCTGACACGCGATTTCCTTTCCCCCACAGGGCACCTCAAAAGCTTGAGATCTGCTGTCGTTCCTCGTTCATATCGTATTCGTTTGTAGTGCTTCCGTGCTCTCGTTTCTGTGTATGTTAGACTCTCCGTTGATTCTCCGTCGACATGTTCCCGTTGTTTGACCAGTGCTGAACTGGGTTGCGATAAGGTCTGTGACTGGCACTTTTGGCGGTCGATTGCCTACACTTTTGACATCGACCCGGCACATTTGCGGAAGGAAAACGAGTGGGGTCACTTTCTTACTCAGCCGCTTTCTCGATCATCGAATCACTCTCGCTCCCGAAACACATACATCCATTGCCCGCCACTTCCCCTCCCACACCCATAGACAACCATCCGCACCATGTCGGGACAAGCGAACGACGCGAGCAACCTATTTACCTGCCTATCATGTTCAATCGCTTTCTACTCTGCGGAGGACCAACGTACGCCTAACTTTTCCGTTACTGGCCTGTTTCATATCTAATCGCGGAAAATTTGAACTCATGGGTCGTTCGTGATTTATAGGAGAGCATTACCGCTCTGACCACCACAGATACAATATGAAGCGTCGGGTCGCTGGGCTTCCTCCCGTCTCTGTCCAAGTCTTCAATGAGAAAGTGTTGGAGAGGAAAGCTGAGACCGCGATCATGGCTTCCATAAAGGGGTCCGTTTGCGAAGTTTGCAAGTAAGCACAACAATCCATGCCGCGGACGATTTTCCAGGGTTCTGACTTTCTTTATGTACGTGTCCACCATAGGAAGACGTACACTACGGAAAACGCCTACCGATCGCACATAAACTCCAAGAAACACAAAGAGACGGAGCTAAAGATTGCTCACCATCGAAAGGCCGAACCTGGAGCTCCTCAGACTGAAGAACCCACCAAGATCACTTTGGATGCCCCGGAAAGCCCTCCAGCTCCGGCCGAACCTTCTCCACAACCAGCTCCAAAAGAGCGACAGCCAGAAGGAGAGGAGGAGACATCTGGACCCAAATCCATCGAGGACCGAATCGCCTCCCTTCGCTCCCGCATCTCCCCTTTACAATGTCTGTTCTGCTCAGAATCCGTCTTCAAATCCATCGACGAGAACGTCTCACATATGGCTTCCGCCCATTCGTTCTTCATCCCCGATCTGGAGTACCTCACCGACCTCTCAGGTTTACTGTCTTTCCTCGGCGAGCGCATCGCTGTGGATAACACCTGCATATTCTGCCTCAAGAAGAGCAGGGAGTTCCGAACCCTCGACGCGGCGAGGAAGCATATGCTCGATAAGGGTCATTGCAAGATCGCGTACGATACCGAGAGCGAGAAGCTCGCCGTGTCGGATTTCTACGACTTCTCGAGCTCGTACCCTAGTTTACCTGGAGAGAAGAAGGATTCGTCGAAGAGGAGGAGAGTGAAGGTCGTCATACCCGACGCGGAACTTGTGGAAGGCGATGGTTGGGAAGATATAGACGACGATGGGGAGGATGACGAGTTCAGCAAGGCCGTTGAAGAAAGCGTGACTGAGCCAAAGGATTCAGGAGACGAAGAGGACGTGTCCGATGACGAGGCTGGCGGACCACAAATCACATACGGTGATACCGTCTACGAACTCGTCTTACCTTCAGGCGCGAGGATCGGACACCGCAGTCTCCGACGGTACTACAAACAATCCTTCGCAAACCCCTTACCCGGTCGAGTGGAGGATCCCAACTCCGGGGTCGGCCTCGTTCGAAAACTCATCGGGGACAAGGAGAATTCCACTCTCGTTCCCGTCAAGGGCGGTTACGGAGCTTTTGGTAATGGTACCATGACTGTCAAGGCCAGGAACAGGGGAGAGGCCAAGGAGGCTGGGCGACATATCCGCGAATTTCGTGACCAGAAACGTCGTGAACAATTCAAGACCAAGGTCGGATTCGTTCACAACCACCAGAAACATTTCCGCGATCCACTCCTCCAGGTATGTGTATCCAGTAATCTTCCCCTCCTTTACTTCGTCGCTCACATTCATCCCAGTAGCGACACCCATGTGGAAGAGGCTTTCGTTTACACATTACTACTATATACTATCATGATTTCCGTGAAGCCAGTCACTAATTTCCTCATCCTACGGAAAAAAGGGGCAAATTGATGCTCAATGCCAATCATTGTGTGGGAATAAACAAGAGGTTAAAATTGGAGAGAGCGTAGATGATAGGTCGGACGAGGGGAATACGGAAGTGGAAGGGAGTACGGTAGGGTATATAACAAGCAAGAAACTGCAACACGACAAGTACGAGTGGGGTAATGGGAAGAAGAGGGCCAGGAAAACAAATCGAACAGATGAACGAGATCGTATGGGAGAAACAGATGGAGAGAGGATGATGAAAGGGGAAGGAAGTGAGATCAGTACAGGTACGCTGCGGGAACGACACCCTCTTGGTTTGTCCGTGGGTCCCTGACAAGCCACCAACTACGAAAAGTCAGCTATGCTGCTGAGCGAGACAGAAATGTAACACGTACGCTTGGTCGGAATCGTCCAAAACCTCTAGCTCCATACCTGCAGTGAGAGCGAGTTCTCCCTCCCCTGTGGCCTCAAACGAGTACCTAGCATGAGCCGGTCGCCCAACCTCACCACTCGACCCAAGCGCGTCCGACGGTGTCTCCGCGCGGACGTAGTTGCTCGCGTCCGGCCCAAACATATCGGTGTTGTCGTGACCAGACCTCTGTCCGGTAGTTTCCCCCTCCTTCTCAGGGTTGTATTGGCTGAACGGACTCGTAGCACCAAGGATGGTCGTCCTTGTCGCAGCGTTCACGTGGGCAAGGAGGGAAGAGGGACGTTGATGTAATGAATCGTCATCTTCATCTGTGTCGGGGGCCTTGATTTGTTGTTCCTTGCGGGAGAACAGAGTCCAAAGGATCCCGAGCAATACGAGGAGGAACACCACGCCGGCAGCGATAGCGATGGAGACCAGGATGACAACGCCCACGGCCAAGAAACCTGGAAATTTATCTACTTAGAAACACGGATACAAGTGGGAGGAGTGCAAACTCACGTCTGCGGGTGAAGCTGAAGGAAATGAATGAGTGGATGAGCCCCGATACAGTACCCGGCGATCCAGAGGCTGAAGAGGAGACGATGTAAGGAAGGAATGATTGTCCATCAAACAAGACGGATGAGGCATTGCCGAAGGAGGAACTAGATAAGGCACCAGAGAGCAATAACATCCTGTCGTTCTGGATCGGTCCGTTGGTCTTGTGAGCATCGAAAACGGGAACCATGGTCAACTGCGAAATGTTGGTGTCGCTTCCAAAATCCGACTCTGGGATAAAGCGTGAGTCTTCACCGCAAACGAGTGTCCATGTGTAAACTCACGGAACAGAGTCCAAGTCAACCCATTCCAGAAAGACAAGTACGACTTGGTTCCGTCCGTTGACTTTCCAGCGGCGAAGATGCTGCTCGAGTTTCCAGCGTTGACCTCGACAGCGGTGGCTGGTCCGGGAAGGTCGCCGTCTTTACCTAACCTCGTCCAAGTGTTATTACCAAGCGAGAATAGAGCGACATTGCCGGAAGAGCTATCGGGGAGCGAGAAGGCTCCAGAGACAACGAGGGAGTCCTGGTTACCCCGGGAGAAAACAAGGTCAGTAACTGAGGGAGGCCACATAATAGTTTGAACGAACCCCAACTAAGACGACTTTAGAAACCTGCCCACCACCCAACCCGTTCCCCAAAGCAGTCCATTGTTTCGAATTAATGTTTAACCCACAAATGGCCCTGCAGGGGAACGACCCAGCGCCCTCGAAAGCTCCACCGACGATCAAAGTGTCCGACTTTGCCTCTGACAGGCTGAGAGACCTGACAGCGACGGTCCCGGTGGAAGTCACCAAAGGTTGTAGTCCTTCGTGGGCCCACCGGCCACCCGCAAGGTCGTAAATGGCGAAGCCATTGGCGTCCGAGCCTCGAATCGTGAATTGTCCGCCGATATACAAGGTGTCACCACGAACGAGGAGAGTGCGGACAACTCCAAAAACGGCAGAGCCGGGTAGAGCAGAGAGGACTCCAGTCTCGATGTTGTAAGCAGCGAGGCCAGAGGCACCTCCGAGAACAGGTAAGGAGAAGTTTCCACCGAGGATGACTATTTGTTGCCCAGAGGAGCTGTTTGTCCAGAACGCCCCAGCATGAACCGCGGGGGAGTTACCGGATTGCGGCGGGGCCTGGGTGGGGGTTGGAGATTGTTGCCTCTTGAACAAGCGTTTCAGCGTGACAGATGGTATGAAACTCCTCCTCTGGGCTGTGGTTGCACTTCGCGTCGAAAGGGAGTTGCTAGTGGAATTGACGGGGTTCAACGTAGTATTGAGGGTTGTGACTTCCGGGAGGCCTCCATCTTCACCCGATGCGAGGAGTGCAAATCCATTTGCACCATAACGAAGTGAGGAAGCGATGTGACCGGCAATGTATTGCACGTCTTGGGCATTCTCGTTGCGCGTTCCGTTGACAATGACGTCGAGGGACCCAACTAGGTATCCGCCACCGCTCACCCATCCACCGGCCTCTACAGCCCAGCTAACGAGACCAGGGACTCGGAGACCTTCGGCATCATCCCTCGAATTCCTAACCCTCGTGAAGTTGCCGACAACTTGGACTCGTCCATCAGTGTAACCCAACCCACTAACGGTCCCTTCAACACCTCCACCAAGAGCGGCCCACTGGTTTTGCGCGACGTCATAAATGGCGACTCCAGACAGAGCACCGTTTGTAGAGCCTGTGGCAGTATCCGTGAAATGACCACCGACAAATAATCGGTTCCCAACGAGGAGGAGCGTTGAAATGTTTCCGTTCAAACCGTTATTGGATAACGCGTGGAGTGCACCACCTCCAAAGGCGACGATGTTCGAGGCACCAGAGGCGGTTCCAGAAGTCAAACTGAATCGGCCGGCGAGGAAGAGGGTGCCAGAAGGATGCTGGACCACACCGTCAACAAACGCTCCGGACGAGAGCAGGTTGGTGGACCCCCCGAGGGCATTGAACAGATCAAACCCAGCGATGTCCAGGGAAGTTTGAGTGGTGTTTGGTAGGATTCCGGTAGGGGTGCTTGGTAACGAGGTTACAGATAATGGCCACTCGAGGAAACCGAATCCGGTCTTCGATCCTGCGCCCCCAGATCCGTTAGGAGATGTTCCGTTTATGTCTGGGGACCTCAGAAGGAGCTGGACTCGATCTGCCACAATCCTGTATCGACCATTGCTTCCAGGACCTTCAGGATTCGTCGCCAGAGACATCGTGACGGTGGCGACGAAAAAAGGGGAGGAAGGAACAACAACACCACTGTAGATGGTTGTCACACTGTCCTGTCCGTTGCGTTGTGAAACGGTGGTGACCCAGGGCTCTTGACCCCCTCCTGGAAAAACAGTGACCTCCACAGAAGTGCGAAGGGCGCAGTCCTGGAATTCCTCGCAACCGGGGACCAAGAGGTTGATGTCGTATTGGCCTGAAGCGGAGACGTACGGCATCCAGGTGAAGGTTGGACCATCTGCCTTGGAAGTTCCCACAGGGACCTCGGACACGAGGACTGTTTGAACCGTTCCGGCGATATTTGTATTGGCTCGTTGGGGGATCCAGGTTCCGGAGAATGTCGAGTTGGAGGCGACGGGGGCATAACATGATTTGTTGTTCTGAGCACCGACGGCTGATGCGAAAGCGCCAGACGAGAGTAATTGAAGGATATGCAAACCGGGGCCACCTCCGCGCCACTGCGATAACCTCAACTGAAAGCCAGTGATCGAACGGGGCTCCTGGAATAAGAAATCCTGGTATAATATCGATGGATCCGTAAGCAGGGGGCAGTTTTCCGTGCAGGTCTGGTTCGTTCCGGACGATGGATCAAGATATCTCAAAGCCTGGACGGCGTTATCTGGGATGGTTGTGAGGCTAGATGAGATGTCAGAAGCGAAGCTCGACTGTAAACAAAGGCCAATCAACTACTCACGTGAATGCCGTTGTCCCGCGACCATCAAGGAAGGTGTTGCCTAAACGAAGCCCAGTCGCACTAAGGGAGCTGAAGGTTCGGACAGTGATAACGGCTGTGGTTGCATCTGAGGAAAACCATGATTGACCAGGACCGTCGTTTCCGGTGGGACAAAGGGTGTTGCGAATATCCCGGAAGTTGGGGTCAGACGACGAGGAGGCGGGATCGACCTCGACATTCTCGAGGGGAACAGGGACGAGGGACGAGGAGAACGGAGAAGCACCGGAAGAAAATGGGACATTGGGGTTATTTGTGCCATTTATATTGCCTCCTTGGAAACTTGTAACGAAAGATCCAGCAAACAATAGACTGGACTCAGACGAATTTGAGGATATCGAGAGTACCCGGCCGTTGTTGTTCGCTGATAGCCCGCCAAACGGAGGAGCGGACCAAGAGGAGGACGAGGGATTCCAAACAGCAACCAACGATGACGGCGACGAGAACTCTCCTCCGACCCAAACCCGATTATTACCGGCGTCACAATATACCGAACGAATGGCACCATTAGGCCCACCAGAACCCAGGGCAGACACCTTGCCGGAGGAGGGGGTATACGACGCGATGTGTTGGGCAGGAGTGCCTCCGAACGACGAGAACTGACCAACGAGGTAAAAGATGTCCTTCAGTGCGCATCCGTCGTAGATTGACCCTCCGGAGTTTGTCGAGCCTATGCGCGATAGCGAGCCGTCGGAGGAGCGGGAAAGAAGGGAGGAAGAGGAAGGGTCGAGGGATAGTGATGATGTCTCGTTGAACCAGTCGAAACCTGCGAAGTCACCGAAGAGGCCGACCTTTCCCATACGGTCAAAGTCCACTCTCGGAAGTGCGCACTGGACGACATCGAGGGCGGAGAGGGCGACGAGAGTTGCCAAGGAAAATACGGTGTGGTGTTTCATGGCCGGGCACTCTGTAGTCCGGGCGACTACTAACCTATGAAAGAAAAATCGCAGCAAAAATGGTCAAAATTTGCGACAACAAATAACTAGCAAGGTCGGGGCAGCTTACGGGCCAAGGGTCGGCGGAGGGAGAGAGTGAGCAGGAAGGGAGGGAGAGAATGGGGGAACTGATACAACGCGACGGGGAACGAACAACAGCTGACTAAGCAACCTATGCCCATATTTGGTGATTCGCAGGATGTATGCTGCAATTCTACTCGAAAAAGGCGTAAAATATTCAAACTCATCCCTGCTTTACTACCAAATCGCTCAAATCTACCCCAGAACCAACTGGCTGTCTATGCGGGAGGACCTGGTCAATTTGTCTACCAAAGGTCCAACAGAATGCGGATCAGGACCGGGCCGGGAGGGCTGAGTGACAAGTGTACGCACTGAGGATAGCGGTACCGGTGTACCAGTGGTTTCTGTGCAGACCAGAGGATCTGGCTTTCATCGGCTTGTTGCTGCTCGAGGACTGCGTGCTTGACGTTGACCTTTTCCCAGACTTCGGAAGGAGTAGCGCTCCTCGAGATGGATCGAGTGATGATGTTGTCGTCGGACGAGGACGGGGCGTACTTATAAAACGCAGCAACAACACCAGCAAGCGCGAGGACTTTGAGTACGGTCGAGGTCGCGAAGCCTGTAGTCGCCGAGAGGTGAGCACGAAAGTAGAACATCTCTAGTGCAGCCCGGACCTTCTTTGGGGTATTCAGCCGCATCCTCAGCGTGATGGTCATGGTGTTCGTGGCCATGCTCAGTGGAGGTGTACCTCAGACCTGTCAGCAGTCGGGTAGCGTTCGAAGCCAGTTGTCGGCCAGGACCAAGCACGGCCCTTTGAAGGTTGCCGGAACGCATCGCGGAGGGAGGGAGAGAGTGATGTGTGACCTCCCCGTGACCACCCTGGATTTTTCCTGGTCAACAAGAGAGTCGACATCCAACTATTTCTGGCTCATACCTCACCTCGTCTCTCCGCCCATCAAACACTCTCAATGGCTTTAAGCAAATTTTACCCAAAGACTCCTACCGAGAACAGGCTGGCAACTGTCTACAACCTATCAACGATTACAAGCCTCTCTTCAGACTCTTCTTGCTCAAACCACGCCAGCGACTGTTCTACTGGATCTTGTGACCCTTGCGACAAAATACTACCCCAGGATGTTATCGATACCCTGAATCATCTGGAGCAAGTCGAACAGGAGGTATCTCATGAGGTCGCCCGCGTCCTACGCAAGATCAAGGAAGCGAAGGCGATGGTGGAAGCGTATCGGAGAGAAAAGCGAGCAAGAGCGAAGGAGAATGCTGCGTTGGTTGCGGAGGAGGAGCGACAGACGAGAAGAGCGGATGACGAGCTCTGGCTACGGTCTAGAGATCCATAGAATTGGCAGCTGATCACATGTCTCATCACTCATCTTATCTCGACTACCATGTGTCTGTACCCATCCTCGCATCGTCATGTAATCTCGTCCTGACCCCACGGTGGATGCTATAGCTGACGCAACCACCGGAAGACCAACGCCAGTTCGAAAGTCAACCCTTGACCCAGATACGGTTGATAAGTTGGACAAGGCCATTGGCCATAGGCCGGAGAAACAAGAACTGGTCGATAGAAACATCCTCAAAGGCTCGTATCCATGCACCTAATCTACAGGCCCTTCGGAAGCTGACCAGGAACCAGATGACAAGGTTGCCCCCGCTCTACAGGCTGCAAAAGAACAGCTCCAGCGCGCTCAACTTGAGGTGCGTGGTGGCTGATATAAGGTTCGGTTCTTAGACCAACGGCTGTTGTAGGACAAGATTGATCATGGACTCCAACACCGTCCGAAGGCTGACGACCTCATTAAGAAGGGAATTTTACAAGGTAGGAAACGAACCCATCCACGACCGAGACCAGGAGCTGACTGGGGCCCTTCACAGCTGACGAAGCCCCGCCCTCGTAACAAAACGGTGGTGTATTATTGTATCGAATATCATAGTGGGAAAAGTGATATGAAGTTGTAACACCAAAATGGAACCTGTACAATCGAATCCCTCAGGATACAGGAAAAACAGAGCAGGTAGTTTGGACTCACAATCCTCTAGTCGCGGTCTCTTCGAATCCGTTGCCTCAACTCCTCCGCAGCCCTTCTCGTCCCCTGAGAGCCCGCCCATCCGCGAGATCTTAACCAGTTGACCAGCCTCGGAGTGAAAGCGGCGGTCAGTCCCACTCGTAAGGGCAAAAACAGAGTCTTGTGGATCGTGTACGCCAGCACGATCATCGCATACAACCCCTCCTGGCCACCGGTTTGGGATTGAGCAACCGCCTTGTCCATCTCCTCCCTCCCTGGTTCCGGTGGTCGCGAATTAAGTATCGCATACACCGACTCCTTCGCAGAGGCCGCCACGCGTGAGACGGGCTCGGCCCCAATCAAGTTGACAGCGGCGAAGGCCACACTGAAGTCGATTGTGGATATGAGGAAGTACACGCCGAGTGCATACCAGCCGTATGATTTGATTAAGTGTTTCAGGCGTTGCGAGAACGTCAGTTTTGACTCGTCGTTTCCATATTCACCCCCGCCGGAGTTGGAGGAGAGACGTGGTTGGGAGTGGTGAAAGTAGCGAAAGCCTGCGTTGGCGACCGGCCGCAGTGCACCAGTGTGGGCGGAGGATACCGGAAGGACTGGAATGGGGTTCAACCGAAATACCGAACGTATTGCGGCGGTTCGAAGGAGGGGGAACCTGAACAGACCAGGTCTGACCATGGCAGTACGATGATGAGTTCGGTTGCCGAAACGAGGTGCCGCGAAATGATACTTGGATTTGGTTTTTCTTTACTTTACCTTTTTCCTCACCCGTCAAGAATGTCTGCGTCCGAGTCCTCTCAGTTCGAGGGACCAGAAAAACTGCTCGAAATTTGGTTCGCTCCTTCGCCTGCCGATGTCGAGCGCGCTACACCGCCGACGGAAGATGGCAAGTACGGCCTGCGTATGGTCGGCAGGGCTGTCTGGGAGGATATGCTCGAAGTTGTCAAATGCAAAGTACTTTCCGTTATTGACGGCTCAGAGATGGATGCCTATCTCCTCAGGTCGGTCGCTCTTCCTTTACCGATTGCGGATCACCCATACATCCAACATCCTGCTCGTTTTTTTTATACATCGCATCTCATGGTACCTGTCGATTAGCAGTGAATCGTCGCTCTTCATTTCCCCCCATCGTCTCATCCTCAAAACCTGCGGAACGACGCTCAACCTCTACGGATTACCTCGCATCCTTGAGATCGCCCGCGATCATGCAAATTTGCCGATCGTCCACCAATTCTTCTACTCCCGAAAATCCTTCATGTTCCCCGAACTACAGCTCGGGCCACACAAGGAATGGAAAGCCGAGGTCGAGTACCTCGATGCAATCTTCTCTAATGGCGCGGCCTATGCGGTCGGGAAAGTCAACGGTGACCATTGGTTGCTATACATGACAAAACCCCAAGCGACCCGAGGCACCGTCTCAGGAACCATCGACACATCCCCATCCAAAGGGGCGAACCAATCAGACCCGTCCAAGGGGACCGATTACACGATCGAAATCCTGATGACTCATCTCTCCCCAGCTGCATCCGAACCATTCTTTTCGCCAGAGTTCGGAGAGGAATGTACTCCCTCTACCCACGCACGAGCGCTTACGTTCCAAACGGGGATCTCCGACCTGTTCCCGTCCCACCTCACCACCCTAGACGCCTATTCGTTTACTCCATGCGGATACTCTTCGAACGCCCTTCTCAAATGGTACAAACCGCCATCGGAGGGCCAACACCACAAACCCCCAGAGGGAGAGGGTTACTATACCATCCACGTTACGCCCGAAAGCGGTTGGTCATATGCTTCTTTCGAGTGTAACGTCCCCCTCCCAACCCAACCCACCCACCAAG
>Ga0307515_10005151_pt1 | contig 26584 bp, 24 predicted proteins | sample 17_EM_MG_FD_194513 | JGI IMG/M metagenome (GOLD analysis project Ga0307515, IMG submission 194513) | Populus trichocarpa ectomycorrhiza microbial communities from riparian zone in the Pacific Northwest, United States - 17_EM | ecosystem: Host-associated > Plants > Roots > Unclassified | place... | reverse complement strand
AACTTAATATGGCACTTAGAGTCTTATAAGGCATAATTCTAAAGGTTGTTAGACCTTTATACGGCATTCCTAAGGCAGGCAATTATTAGTTTAAGACTTACTATAACTACCATATTAAAGAACTAAACATAAGCCAATCTACTTATAACCCCTGCTTACTCCACCTTAATAACCCCACAAATTTCGGAATAGTTGGTTTATAGACTGATAATATTCTTCTACTAGCTAACTTAGTCTTTGCAGCTTTAGAATAAGAGAAGATTAAGAAAGCTAAGTTCCTAACTAAGGAACGCAAATAACTTACGCTGGAATACCTAATTAAGTTTAACGGAGGCATTATCTAATAATAGGATTATATAATTACGCTTACGTAGAAGCGCTAATGCTAGAACTTAACCCTTATTAATATTAAGGAAGCTATTATAACAACTAGTTCTAGAGGCACTATTTATATAGCACTTATACTTAAGGACTAATATATTGCCTAATAAGCAAGAGGAGCTTATATTGCGTCCATATGCCAGCCTAAAGCTTTTTTTAATTTATCCTACGCTGCCTAGGTAATTAACCCTAATAAGAAAGATATAAAACTGCTTAATAAGAGGATTTAGTGGCAAATTAAGAACCTAATAAGAGGTTTAAACTTTGTTAAACTCGATATAGAGATATTACAACTACTTATATTTACTAATTCCTTATTTATAAACAATAAGGATCTCTTATTATAGATTAGATATATCTTAGTACTAGCAGACTTATTAAATAAGGCGAACATCGTCTACTAGTCCTTAGTTAAGTGTAAGAGAATTACTAGAAGCGTACTATCCTCCGAATTATATACTATGGCCTATAGTTTTAACATCGGCGCTGCAATTAAGGCCATAGTCAAATTACAACTTAATATTAGCCTACCGCTCATCCTTTGCACTAATTCAAAGTTAATTTATAAATGCCTTATTAAACTAGAAACTATATAGGAGAAGAGACTTATAATTAATGTTATATGCCTACGTTAGTTATATAAAAGATGCGAAATAGCTAAAGTTAAGTGGATTAATGGAGATAGTAACCTTATGGACGCTATGACTAAAAGCAAACCATTATTAGCTCTTAAGCGACTTATTAACACAAACCGAATTAAGTTAAAGATAGTAGAATGGGTAGAACGTGCTACTGACAATAGCACTGATATAAAGGTATAGGGTAAGGAAGGAAGGAAGGAAGAAAAAAAAGAAAGAGAAGTGTATATATGGATTTTCGAACTGCATAGTTATAGGATACTAGTCCTTCGCATTTTCTAAAGTACTCCTAGTGTAGCTAGAATATATTGCATTGCAATAGGAGGTAAATTGCCGTCATGTGTGGCAAGTTGCCGTTATATGAGGCAAGTTGCCGTTATATGTTACCGCGGCACTAGCGTGGTAAGGAACCTTAAGTTCCTTACCCTTCTTCGTATTGGAAGACAACATCCATCTATAACACCGCATAGTATATATTATTATGATATATGTATTCTACACGTTGTTAAAGCATACCAACACTTATAGTTATTAATAATATTAGCTATAATTTCTGCAATTAATTAGCTAGATTTTACTCTATTTACTTTCCGGAAACCTAGAAGATAGTATTTAAGCTTATACTCCTTACTAATAAAGTAAGCGCATATTGCTATATACTTATTATAATTTAGAGAGCGCCAGCCATTAAGTAAGAGGTTAATTTTGCTTTTTATATATAAAATCTTATCCTTAATCTGTGTCTTTTTTAACTAAAATATATTTATTACCTAGCCCCTAATTATAGTATGCGAGGATAGAAGGATTGCTTTAATCTTAGGTTGGCTAAAAATAAGGAGCTATTAAAATTATATATTTTAAATAGTCGCAAAGCTAAGGTTATAGGTAATAATTATATTAATAAGGTTCTTTTTATATTTAAGATTATTAAATAGTAGTAGAAGAAGACTACGTTATATAAAGCCTGTATAAGTAGAACTTTATCCTTATAATAAGATAGAGTTAAAATCCCTACCGGCTCTAGTTATTCTATAGGTCTTTTTTAAATAAAATATAATTAATAAGGTAGAGACTGTATTAAAGAGCTAGGTATTATAAGCCTTTTTTTAATAGCAGTGCTTATAGAGCTAAAGCTTTTTATAGTCCTTTACTTATAGATTAGCTCCATACTAATAAACCTAAAAAACCTTTACCTTTATATTTAGTACCCGTTTATTATATAAGCGATACTATATATCCTAAAGAAGCTAGCTATAGTATTTAAGAGTATTAAATTAAATATTAAAAGCGTAGGTATGCGAGGTTTAAGTAGGCTAAGATACTTTTAAGGTAGTTTTAAGTAAATTAGAATTAGATAATTAAGAAATTTTATTAATATCCGAACCTATATTATCCTTAAAAGGTAATAAAGTCATTATATAAGATAATGGTGGGTAATCTAAAAATTTAAAGAAACTGGATAAACTATTAACCGAGGCTATTAATTAATCATTAATTATTTGACCTCGGTTTAATTATTTAATTGGCTTAATTGATATCTAATCTCGTATTTAATTGATTGGACTGACGCTTGGACTAATTGAACTTCCAATCAAATCTGTTGATTGTTGGCAGCACTGCTCCCGGCAGAGTGTTGCTAGCGCATTAACATAATCGACCAGAGATTCTTGAGGATGTTGACCTTCGGTTTTGATCACCGAGAGAACTGCAGACGAGAGATTGAGGGCAGCGTCAAAACCGGAGGAAGCTTTGGTCGTTTCACAAATTTCACCCCAAACATCATCGGATGTCAGGGGTTCGGCAACGGTTCGGTGGAGATAGTCTACGACTGATCTATTCATTTCCGCATAGGTGACATGGGCGGGACCCGATCCTTGTGGGTTGGAATCTCGGTCTTTCGAATGAACTTCCAGCAACCCACAACATCGACTACTAATTCGTACCTCTGTAATGTTGCAGAACCATTGATAAGTTCTTGAGTCCAAAGGTCGTATTGGCTGGCTGAAAGCCTTTGACGGAGGCTGCACAGCAAAATGCAAGATGATTGTCCTGAAGGGCTGGTCTGGGATGTACTGGTTCCATGTATGCAACAACTTTATGATTCTGAAACACGTTGAGGCAGGTGGCTATTGGCCGACTGAAGACGACGACCTTAACGTGCTGGGTTGCCAAAGAGCAAATGAACTCAGCAAGTTCTCTGTGGTCGCCATCAAGCTCGTCAACCCCATCAAAATGCACAAATTGAGAAGCTTCTCCGACTTTCGGATTAGGTTCTCAAAAGCTGATTTCATTTCAATGTAGTTGGGCTGGTTACCTGGATCCCGACCAGTATCCTCCCAGCTCTAATACATCTTTGAAAAAACGCCGGGAATCAATTCGGGATATCGCTCTAATATATCGTGTATGAGCGCTCTTAGCATGCTGCATGCCAGTACTCGTCTTTTGTAAATCTGTGCCTAGATCCCAGAAGAAGTATTTGACAATCATAAGTTCTCTGTTTTCAGCCCACTGAGCTAAGGCTTTCTTTGTTTTTGGATTGCCGACGATGAATTTCATGAGCGTGGATTTTCCGCTTCCCGCTTTACCGTTGATGAAGTATGGCGAGGTAACTTCTTGTTGAGAAAAGTGTGCCGCGAAATCGTCCCAGCTGTGAGCTGTGGAATTATTAGATTTCTCAAAAATCCACTGGAAGGTCTTTTGATACGCCAAAGGTACCTCCTCGAATCTCCAAGTCAACTGCCGAAAGTCGAGCCAACGTAAGACTTTCTTCTCCTGGGTTTGAGATAACTCGTCCCGAAGGGAAGTGAACCGCTTCAAGCAGTCCTGGATTTGCTCATGTATTGAATCTAACTTAGGTGCTGTCTGGTCGTGTACTAGTTCAACTAGCGTTTGGATTGTTTGTATTAGCTCGGCATTGTCTGCTCCCTGGTTTTGATTTTTATGCTCCAGTCCTCTGAGATGTCCAAGAACCTCTTTGGTATTTGAATTGGCGCTGGCTCGGAACGCGAGGATGGACCCCAGGATTAAAGCACTCCGCAGTCTGTCGAGCTTTGACGTAAAATCTTCAATTTTGTTGTGCACAAAATGGAACTTGATGCCAGCACCAGCGCTTCGTAGGGGATTGGAAGAAGAGGAGTTGCTAAGCAGCTTATCGAGGTAGGCCAAAAATTCTGTGCTAGACTTATGACATTGCGACGAGATTTCGAGCAAATATTAACAAGGATTGGCTGCGCACGCGGCTCTTGGGCCGATGAACTGACCTCGTCCTCTTGGGACACCTGCGAAATGTTACCTTTGAGACACTTTTGAATCGTATCAGGTTGCTTCGTCAAGTTTTCCGCGAGACTCCTCAGATCCGGCAAGGAGGAGGGGTTTCCAGTCCTTATAGAGTTCATTTCCGAGATTAACCTTGCCCGCAAACTGCACGAACTGCACGACATTTCCCGCGAGGCCAAAGGCCACAAGTGCCTCCATTGGAACTGCGCTGAATGTCCACGAGTGGACACGAGTAGATTAAATAAAAGTTTATCTAACATTCGGTTTCGCTAAGCTCACCCCGCCGATCGTGCCAAGTAAAAGGGGTTAAGCTTTAGGTACTACCGAGTAGAGACTTGCCTAGAGTACCATTCTAGTTGACGCTAACGTAGCTTATGGTTGGGGGGCTTTTGACGGATAGTCTTACCGCTTGCCTATTTAGGCTTAGGCGGGGATCAAGCTGCGTTAGCCAAAGCGCTTGCGATCGCTGCGCAATTGACGGCAGAGGCATCTACTATTACATTTGAGGCAGCAACGGCTCACTCAAAGGCCTTGATTATATAAAACTAGGGCTTCATTTTATTAATATCGTAGATAATGCTGCGTGATGGCTTTTATTAAGAAAATGCCTGCAATTGAGCATTTGAGGCATGTTCAAAACCGTCAAAAGCCCATAAGCTACGTTACCCGCTTTTAGCAACCGTCGCACTGATATATTATATGCTGAAAGTAAACCGGTTAGGCTTAGGACGTACGTGAAAGCTCTAGGATGGTAGATAGATGGCCGGCTTCTTCACTAGCTTTTTCGAATAGGTCAATGTCCTTGGTAAATCGTAGATAGGTTCTGGACGAATAAGATATGCTTTTATAGACTATACGTAGGGAATTATTATATGACCTTCCAATGCTACTCCTTCCTGCTTGTGGTATCATGCGTATGGCAAGTGTTGGCTGGTTCTTCCCCGCCAGCCACCATGGTCAGTGCGCGCATATCGACCTACCAGCTGTCTTCCTGCACTGACATCAAAGCCAAGCGCCAGCCTCGCAGACCTCAGCGGACACTATGGACGAGGTTCCGCTAAGCTGTCCTTTTGTCAAAGACCGCTCTATACTTATATTAATACCCCACATCGATTCATACAGCACGCCTGCCACGAGTGCGTCTCCACGTCTCCGCGCCCCCTATGATCCGGCGCCGCCTCCAAGCAACAGAGTACACGGTAGGATGGGTCTGCGCTCTGCCGGTTGAGTTGGCCGCTGCGCAAGAGATGCTAGACGAGGAGCATGAGGAGTTGCCCCAAGATAACCTCGATCCGAACCTCTACAAACTCGGCCGCATTGGTAACCACAACGTCGTCTTGGTATGCCTGCCGGCTGGCCATATAGGCATCGGTCCTGCCGCTGCAGGTGCGATACGGATGATGTCCAAGTTCAAGTCAATTCGTTTCGGACTAATGGTCGGTGTCGGCGGCGGAGTTCCAAGCGCTGAGTCGGACATACGGCTGGGGGACGTGGTGATCAGTCAACCATACAAGCAGCATAGTGGGGTAGTGCAGTATGACTCTGGGAAGACGGGAGGAGGTGGAAAAACGACACGGACAGGTTCCCTTAACGCACCGCCAAAAGTATTGCTGAATGCAGTCTCCCAGCTAAGAGCGAACCACTATCGAGGTAGAAGCAATTTTGCAACCTATCTGTCTATCTTTAATCAACTACCACACTTCAGCCGCAATACGGTAGGCCCCGACGTTTTATTTGAGGCGACGTATAATCATGGCCAAGAAGTAACATGCGAGCAGTGCAGTAAAGAGAGGGTAATATATCGGACTGCGCGACGGGCTCAAGAGGAAGTGACTATCTACTACGGTACGATAGCATCCGGTAATCAGGTCATAAAGGACGGGGTCACCAGGGACAGGCTAAGCGCTGAGCTGGGCGGCGTACTGTGCTTTGAGATGGAGGCGGCGGGGCTAATGAACGACTTTCCGTGCCTGGTGGTCCGGGGCATCTGCGACTATGCCGACTCGCACAAGAACAAGACGTGGCAGCCGTACGCAGCGGCGACGGCGGCAGCATGCGCAAAGGAGATTCTGTCTCTTATCCCTGCGGCTGAGGTTGTAAAAACAGAGACTGCTGGAGAGCTTCATAAATACCACATCCCATTCAGTCTTAAGGGCGTTCCGGCGGGGAAATTTGCCGACCGACCACAGGACATAGAAGCGCTGGAGCAAGCGCTCCTACCGCAGAACCAGGAGAGGAGACGGCGGATCCTAGTGGTTCACGGACTCGGTGGCGTGGGCAAGACGCAGCTGGTGGCCGAGTTTGCTCGCCGACACCAGCATGGCTTCTCGTCGGTGTTCTGGCTCGACGGGAGCAGCAACAGCAGCCTCAAGCAGAGCATTGCCGCTTGTGCGAGCCGCATCCCGGCGGGACAAGTCGCCGAGACCAGCAGGATGTATACCTCTGGCCAGGGCGGTGACCTTGATGCGGTGGTAACGGACGTCCTGCGTTGGCTGAGCATACCGGACAACGGCGACTGGCTAGTGGTGGTGGACAACGTGGATCGAGACTACAGGCAGGGCGAGGAAGACCCCCACGCATATGATGTTGATGACTACCTCCCTAAGGCTGACCACGGGTCAGTGCTGATCACGACCCGTCTCCCCCATCTCGGACAGCTTGGAGAGCGGTGGGAGGTGAAAAAAGTCGACGATGAGCGAGGGCGGGCTATCTTCGCGATGTGGTATGGGAGAGAAGTTGGTGAGTATCTCGGGAGTTGGCTGTAATAGCTGTACAGCGAGATGGTAACAACATCACAGGACAGATGGAGAGCGATGAGTTGCTTGGGTTGCTCGACGGGCTGCCGCTAGCTCTCGCGCAGGCCGCTGCATACATGAACGAAACCGGCACGAGCTTCGGCACATACACTAGGCTGTACAAAGAGCAGTGGAAAGAGCTGATGGAGCCACAGGATGGGGAGCACATGCCCCTGCGGCCCCTGCGAAGCTACTCGAACGGTAGCATGGCGACGACCTGGATGATTTCGTACACGGCCATCCGAACAAAGAATGAGGCAACTGCGAACCTGCTCCTCCTGTGGGCCCACCTCGATAACAAGAGCCTATGGTATGGGCTGCTTGCAGCATCAGGGCGGTCGGCTATCGCTGCAGAGCGAACATCGGCATGGCTTAGAGGAATAGCCTATAACGAGATCGAGTTTATCAAGGCTATTGGGATGCTACGGAGCTATTCTCTAGTGGAAGAGATGGAAGATCAGACAGGCTATGCGGTGCATCCGGTGGTACATCAGTGGGCGCTGCATATCCAGAGTGACGGTCAGCGAGCGGAGCTGTCGTGGGTTGCGATTATTGCTGTTGGACTAGCAGTCCCGGATGTAGATGAGAGGAAATACTGGGAGACGCAGATACGGCTCCTTCCTCACGCACAACGCTGCGGGAAGAGTATTACGGAGGTTACGAACGATAAGTTCGAAGACCATGAATTGAATGGGCAAAAGGAAGAGAATAACGCACTATTATGGGCAGTTCATAACTTAGGCACCCTCTACAGGGACTGCGGAAAGCTGGACGAGGCAGAGAAGATGTATATGCGAGCGCTGGAAGGAAGGGAAAAGGCACTCGGAGCAGACCACACGTCGACACTTAACACGGTCAACCACTTAGGCGTCCTCTATAAGAACCGGGGAAAGCTAGACGAGGCAGAGAAGATGCACATGCGGGCGCTGGAAGGATTTGAGAAGGCACTCGGAGCAGACCATACGTCGACACTTAACACGGTCAACCACTTGGGTGTCCTCTACCAGAACCGGGGAAAGCTAGACGAGGCAGAGGAGATGTGCATGCGGGCGCTGGAAGGATTCGAGAAGGCACTCGGAGTAGACCACACGTCGACACTTGACACGGTCAATAACTTAGGTATCATCTACGGAGACCGTGGAAAGCTGGACGAGGCAGAGAAGATGTACATGCGAGCGCTGGAAGGAAAGGAGAAGGCACTCGGAGCAGAGCATACGTCGACACTCAACACGGTCGACAACTTAGGCCTTCTCTGCGCGATCCGGGGAAAGCTGGACGAGGCAGAGAAGATGCACGTGCGGGCGCTGGAAGGAAAGGAGAAGGCACTCGGAGCAGAGCATACGTCGACACTCAACACACTCAACAACTTGGGTGTCCTCTACGCGGACCAGGGAAAGCTGGACGAGGCAGAGAAGATGCACGTGCGGGCGCTGGAAGGAAAGGAGAAGGCACTCGGAGCAAAGCACACGTCGACACTCAACACGGTCAACAACTTGGGTGCCCTCTACGCGGACCAGGGAAAGCTGGACGAAGCAGAGAAGATGTACATGCGGGCGCTGGAAGGATTCGAGAAAGCACTCGGAGTAGATCACAAGTCGACACTTAACACGGTCGACAACTTGGGTGCCCTCTACACGGGCCAGGGAAAGCTGGACGAGGCAGAGAAGATGTACATGCGGGCGCTGGAAGGATACGAAAATGCAATTGGCCTAGAAAATATCCCAACCTTTATACCAGCGTTAAATACGATGTGGGGCCTCGCTTTCCTCTTTAACCGTCAAGATAAAGTAAAGGATGCTAGAACATTGTATTTAAAGGCTCTGTCAGGCTACCAAAAGGTGGTTGGGGATGATCACCCAAGGTGTCAAACTTTACGTAACAATCTTGCTACTTTAGGCAAGAAAGGAGACAGTCAGCCGCAGAGTATTGTCGCCTCTAGTGCACGGCGCAACCCACCAACCTCCAGGAGGCACGAAATACTGAAAATACTTGGCTTAAAGTGGACTTAAGGCAGTGCTAAATTAGGTAAGCGGATTCACGGTAAGCGGACTAGGAAGACGCTAACCGGCTGTAGTTGATGGTCCCGCAATCACATATACACTGTGCATCTCCTCGTCTCGTCTCTCGTCAACTAACTTGCAAACGTTCCATGATGCGCGCTTTCTCATCTCCCCTCAACCCAACTCGCTTGCAATCACTCATTCATACGACCTCCTCGTCTAGCAATAAGCTACCTCTTTCAAGAGCCATGTCATCGCTCGCTTCTACAGCAACTGCGCCAGCGATGAAAATCGGGCAAACGCTTGCGGGAGCCAGGTGGGATTATCGGTTAACTAAGCCTCTTGAAGAAGGCGTGCACCAATCTACAGTCTTCAAAGCAGAAGTTTTACCAAGAGATGGAGTCATTGGCCCAGCAAAATGGTCTGCCATCTCGCACTGAGCGGTAGCAAGCTCTGAAGTTAATTTTCTAGTTAGGGCTGTCATCAAAACGGTCCCGCCGGACAACGAGGCAGCCAGAGAATCCCTAAAGCGGGAGTACAACGCCTACCGCATATCCAGCATCGCATCGAACCCGTACTTCCGGGCCATGTACGACATCATTAGCGATCCTAAGAACCCCGGCGAGGACGCGGGTGACAGCCCCCCATGCCTAGTTCTCGAATGGAAGGACTGCACTTTAGCACAGGTGTCGTCTGAGTGCCACCTGCGGAATTACATCCTCATTAAGGCTATCATGGACGCAGTCCTATTCAGTCTCGTCACATTGGACAAGGAAAAACTTGTTAACACAGGTAGAAGACCTATTCTTAAAGATTTGGCCTCCACTAACCAGCCTAGATATTAAACCCGACAACATACTGCTCTCTAACGTCGATACAGATCATCCTATTGTCAAAATAGGAGATTTAGGACTCTGTAAGCAAGCGTCACTTATCCCGACACGCCGTTGTGCTAACACAGTTTAGTGTATCCAGACGGTTTCTGCCACCTCGCTCAACCGTTCGCCATGCGCGCTCCTGAAGTCTACCAAGGCCTCGGCTGCGTTCACCGCTCCCAGATCTGGGCACTCGCCGCGACATTATTCTGCTGGATCAAGCCCGGCGTCTTCGGGACCGCAGGCAACAATATTCCCCTCTACAGACCGAGTTGGTGCATCGCAAAGCTCATGCGTCTCTTTCCCGGTTGGACCGGCCCGCCTATCGAGAACGGTGTCCGCCGGTGCGAATTCGAACTTAGCAAAGCTCTAATTGAGGGGTCGGTACCAGAGATTTTAAAGGTCTCATCGTTGGAGGACGAGATGCAGACTATGGGCATGCCGCCAGAACTGAGGGACCTGTTTCGTCGTCTGTTCGTCGTTGATCCTGGCGATAGGCCCTCAGCTTCAGAAGTGCTAGCATCAGAGGAATATCTGGCTTTAAAGAAGAAAGCCCTTACGAGTACCGTAGGTTGAAAAGCAAAAGAACAAGACATTTACTCGCGCATAGATAGCTAGTGGGAAATCATATTACACTCTGCTCCTGTCCGACATATTGTTGCCCCTCGTTATGGTCACGGCTAATACGTAATGTAAGTGCTCATCATGCGGGCACATAGCCATAAAGCAAAGAGTGGCCGCTCTGGAACGACCTTTCTGCGCATGGCTTACAGTTTTGCAGATCTAGAGGCATATCGTAGTGTAGAGGGCGGTCCTTGATATGTGTGTAGTGTCTGCAAGTCTGGTCCGTGCGCAGAATCATGTGACAATACTGGATTGAGCTAGGTATTTCTTCTTATTGCCAAGAGTGGATTTATTGCGCTGACTCAGACTTCTTGGTGTTTGCGGATTTTGTTTGAGTAAATGGCTCACACTCCCACTATTCTGCATTCTCGCAGTATTAATCACCGAAAACTCAGAGCACTGTCACGTCCGCATTCGGATGGCAAGCTCCTGCCTTGACATTCAAATCCAATCAATCCCTCGACTCTATATCCGTTCAAAGAAGCCTCTACGGCGAAAACGGCATGCGATGTCCCGCAGCCTATAATGTTACAAAGTCTCAACCCTGAGAAAGCCCGGTCTAACGAAGACCATATATGTGCCCTGTAATGGTCGGATATCTAAACGTCCAAAAATCCCAAAACAAATGATAAGCACTGAATCTAAAACTATAGCCCAACCCTATTCCAAGGGCTGCAGCAGATTCCCAGGGCCTAATTACCGAGGCCTGAACCCAGCCCTATATCCAGAATCCAGAAGCCGAACGCTAGAAGCCAAAATCCAGAATCCTCATATCCAGAAACCGCACCTGAACCCGCAAACCCAGCCATCCGCAGTCCAAAACCCAGACCAGCAAAACGCTCACAAAAACGCCCCTCCGCAAAATAAAAACCACCCCCAATCCCATTCCCCAACTTACGAGGAAACCTCTCCACCAACCCCAATCTCCCTCTCCAGCGCCTCCCTCCACTCCCTTACCCCAACCCTCCTCTCGACCCCCCTCAACCCCATGGCAAGCCACGCCCTAACATCCCACCCGCAACTCTCACTCAACGCCGCCAGCCTCGCCTCACTCCGCCACCCATCATCCCCCGAAAACGCACACTCCAGCACGCGGCCCAGCTTGGCCATCTCCCGCCTCCGCCACACATTCCGCCCGGCCGCATCGAACGGCGAGCCGCCGATAACCGCAAAGAGCAGCGTAACAGCCAGGGCGTACAGATCCGTCGCCGGCGACGGCGCCGCGGAGCCGGGGCGCGCAAGGAGCGACGGGCAGAGGAAATCCCAGGTACCGCCGCCTCGCGGGGCGGCGGGGTTCCGGTCCGGTTCGCTTCCCAGCGCAGCAGCACCACCACCTCCCTCAGCATCGCCGTTGCCGGAGGAGGAGGAAGCGCCCACCACGATCGCCGCGGCCGAAAAATCCGCAAACACCGCCCCCGGGCCGTCGTGGCCCCGCCGCAGCAGCACGTTCCCGGGCTTCACGTCCCCGTGCACGCACCCGGCTGCGCGCAGCCACTCCAGCCCGCGCGCCAGGCCGTGCGCCAGTGCTGGCCACGCGGCGCTCAGCTGCTCTGCGCGCGAGGCCTCGGACAGCGGGTTCAGCTCGCGCGTGACGAAGGCGTCGAGAGAGGTGGGGAGTGCGGTCAGCACCAGGGCGCTGTTTCGGGGATCGAGGCCGTGGAAGGGGACGATGCAGGCTTGGGAGCCCGGGAGGGGTGTTAGGGTGGAGAGGACGGCGGCTTCGGATTTCAGGACGGCGCGGGCGGTGCGGGAGGTGGGCAGTTTGATTGCGTAGGCGGTTGGTGGTGGTGGTGGGGTGGAGGAGCGGGCGGGGGGGCGGTGTTTGGTGGGTGTGAGCGGGGGTGTCCGGACGGCTGCTGCTGGGTCGGCGGGAGATGGGTCGGCGGAGCTGGATGGCGAGACAGATGCGGAGGAAGCGGGAATGGCGGGAATGGGCCGCGCGCGGTAGACGTCACTCCACAGTCCGCTGCCGAGGAGTGTTGCGCTGCGGAGGTCGTAGTCGAGGATGTGGTGCGGGAACTCTAGCACTCCGCTGCGTGCGGGCTCGACGCCTCCCTCTGTGCTCGTCCGTCCCCTGGGCGAGGACCTGGCGGAGCGGGGGGACGACTCGGTCGAGGTGGCGATGGGGGTCGGTGGGGGTGTGATGGCGCCGGAGGAAAGGAGTTGTTGGTCGCATATTATGTTCGGCGCGGGCGGCGAGCTGGCGATGCGGAGCGGCGCCGGGTGCGGTTTCTCTTGCGATGACGGCGTGGAGGATAGAGTGGTGGTGAGAGGGAGAGGCGACGTGGCGTCGAGGTGTCCAGGTGAGGCGTCCATTTTGCTCGAGGTGGTTTTTGTGGGATTCAGGCGTGCAAACTTAAACAGTGCTGGGAGAAAGCGAAGTAGTGAATTAAGAAAAGGACATTTCGACTCTGATACAGACGGGTCGGAGAGGTGCTTTGAGGGCTGCAGAGACCCGGTTTGTATCAACACAATACAGAAAAGAACAGTAAAACGCGGCACAGCACAGTTACAGCCCCAGAATCCTACAAACGCGACATTATACAGTACAAGAAGAATAAAAGTAGTTATCCGAAAGGTGCGAAAATTAAACAGACAAGACGGCAGTAAACAGGCTTGCTAGTTAAAAGTAATAAAGACAAAAGAGAAACGGCCTAAAGGCGGACGATGTAAGGCATGATGGGCGTTTCTATAACTCTCGCGTCCAGTTCGACGTTGCAGTACGACTGAGTTCCGTCACAGAGGACACAACGGGACTTCCTTTCAGTTAACCCCCCTCCAGCAGGTCTCCCAACACCAGGCGCGCGCCTTCTATATGTAAGTCACCGCCCTTCACGACAAAAACCCGGCTGGAGCCGCGGGTAGTGTTAACGGGCCCTGCCGCACGTCGCCGATTCGGGCAGACAACATGCCCAACATGCTCAACATGCCTAACGCCAGTCGAAGTGGAACGTGCTGGCTGGCCGCTCCCAATCACCGATCGGATTCATTTCGGCTTTGTCTGCTTGGGCGGATTCGCGAAATACAGGTTCAAGTATTATCGAAGGATGTGCGCGCTAGGTTCTTTCTTAATTTTTTTTTCTCTCGCCGCCTCACCTGTCGAAGGGATGGTTTTCCCCAACGTGGTGGGGTTCATTGGCTGGCCGCACTTCTGGCCCCTCCACGACTCGTGCCATTGTCGCTGACCACGTGAATTGCAGCTGCGTCTGCAACCGGTCAGCACGACGAGAGGCGGGGACGGTGGGAGCGGAGGAGACGGTGTGAGCAGGAGACGGTTGCCAGCGTGGGGAGGGAAAATGAAGGTGGAAGGATTCCTCTAGACTTATTGATTTCGCCTGCAGATCTGATCGCTCACATCAGCCACACAGCAGCGGGCCGAAGACGGGCGCCCAGCGAGTCCACTTGGAGCCGCTTGGCGTAGCTGTCTCTGGCCAGGATTCAGATATCGTTCGAGCCTCCTTCTAGCGCCACGTCCCTGATGCAGGAACAGTCAGAGGAGAGCGCCCAAAATGTTCTGAACGGCTGCTCGCTTAAGGGTAAACCGATATGCTAGCATTGGGGCTCAGCTGGGCCGCGTTGCAATGGGGAAGCCAGGCGCTGAGGCTGTGATCATGCCATTTTTAAGGTCCGGAGATGGTTTTGCTGGCTGGTGATCAGCATCCTATGCGCCATTGGGGTGTGCACTTTAATTTTGATCTTCTGATTTTGCTTTTGCAAATGGCTACACGTGCTTAAGAAGGCTCTTCGTCGTGCATCTAATTGTAGGACGCATCGGATGATCGAAACTACGAATGCTACAGTATGGCAAGTACTAAACTAAAACCTCTCTTGTGGGCGCTTCTTCATCCACGCACCGGATACTCTTGCTACCTCATATCGGACTTGTCACCAGACACGCCACAATCGCAATTACGTCCTCACACCATGTTCAATAATGCTTGTAGTATCGGCCTCATATTCAAACCTCTACAACCACACTCCCAGCCCTCAGGGCATGGATAAAATCCCACTGTAATCCTTCGCCTATAATCAAACACCCCAATATCCTTGGGTAGCGAGGCTCAACCGGCCTTGCCATGCAAGTATCACACTAAAAAGAAAAGCGACTTATCGAACCAGAACCAAAAAAGGGACGCCCACCGCTGCAGGAGAAAACGTAATGACAAGTACCGTCAAAAAGGAGATTATATAAGGGTATAAGGGTCTTTTGGGGGGGCGGAAGCCTCGGGGAAAATTACACGTGAGGCTGTGACGTGACACACGGATAATAGGAGAAACACCTTTGTAGAGGTGCATTTGTACACTATCTTTTCCCATCAGGCTGCCCATAGATTTTTTTAATATGGTTATTTCGAGTTTGTATGAGAGCGCGGAACGGCCGTGAATTTGTTTAGTCGACTGCGCTATACCTGTACTTCCCCCAATCATTGTACATGTCAATGATTTTCTCCTGCTCCTGGCATCAATCATATCCCGCTCCTCGCTGCCACGGGCTCGAGTTGTTCTGTGCCCTCAACGCCCCGACATCGCTCCTGAGACTGCCCGCCCGCTCGAACTGCTGGTTGCTGTTCGTGCTGTACCCGCTTTCCGCCCTTGGCTGCGGGCTGGGGTTGTTGCTGCGCCCGTAGTATGACGGTGGTCCTGTCCGTGTCTCTGCGTTGCTGGGGAACATGGGCATTGGTGGATCAACCGGGCTGCGTGGCGGCTCCCGGTAACCTTCGGGGCCACTAGCAGGCGTTGTTAGGCCTTCTTTAATGGCAAGATTGTTGCGTTCTATCGAGTTGGAGCTGAAGGAATCATCATCATCGTCAATGCCAGTTCGGGACTTGTAGTGGTTGCCCTTTCCTTCGCCGCGGGCTGTCGCACCGAGCGCTTCGAGTTCGGTTGTGAGCTGTGTTTGAGATTTGATAAAGGACCCGCGATCGTCGCGCATTGGCTGGTAGCGAGTGTCGGGGTTCTTGGTGAAGAGTGCGAGACCCGAGGAAATTAGAACCATGAGGAGTAGGATCAGAGCGAATACGGCGTTGTAAATGAAGAAAATAACGCCCATGACACCAGTTACAATGCCCTAATCAATGTTAGCAGAGGAAGATAACCATGACGCAGATCGGCTTACCGGTTGGTTGAAGATATTGGTGAATACAAGAAGGAAGATTGCGCTGACGAAATTGACCGCCGCAATAGCAATATTGAAACCGTTGGTCTTCTTGTCCATATAAGGTCGCAAAACGCTCACTGCGATAAGGAACGCAGCCTCAATCAAAACCAACGCAATGGCTTGAGCAGTTCCATTTCCTTGTCCGAGACCAATGAACATACCCTTGATGAGAATGTAAATCAAGAATGGAACAATGAAATAGTAAGCCGTAGCCTTAAACTGAACGTAGAGGAAACCCCACTTGTTCAACGAGACTGGATCGGAATAGAGAATGTATGCTGGGTTCTTATGCATGGTGATGGAGCGTTGGGCGATGCGAATTACTTTGGAAGAAGCCCATCCAAGGATGCAAATCATGGTGACGATTGTGAAAATGGCCAAAACAACTTCGGCGGCGGAATTTCTCACCGTTAGTTCCCAGAAACAAAGAACAACCATTTGAGGGAAACCAATCAGGATCTAATAATAATTGTTAGCACTAGCTCTCGCGTCGCATATTGGACGACTTACAATGCGGAAAAGAATGCCCTTTAACACAGTCATCCAGCCATTGCGGAAGTCGGTGAATTTGTCACCCTTCATCTTGCCAGCCTTGACAAGACCCTCGCAAACAACCTTGAAAAGACAAACACCCATGACCACCATTATGACAAAGATCACGAAGAATGAGTATCCTGTGAAGAAGATGTTCGAGATTTCGATGTTGGCGCGGAATCCCACGCGCTCGATACCGCGGAGCACGACTCGGTTTGGTGTTTCAGCGTTCGTGATTGCGTTGTTGGTTCGGCTCGTAAGGCGGCCGAGGGCTCGAGTAGCAAGCTTGTGGATCTCATCGACCGAACGCTTCTGTACTTCAACGGACGTCGTCGCTAAACTAGAAAGATAGGTTGTCGGGGTTCCACCGGTAGAGCGTTGATACCAAGTTGCCATCTTCTGTAGGAAGCCAACACGAATTATGCCCATGCTCCATTGAAAGTTCTGAGTCCATGATGCCACAATCGGAGGTAACGAAACAGATGACATGCCGATGAAAGCTTGGGCTTGGAAGTAACCAAAGAGTGAGAGAGCATTGGCAGCGACGTGAGCGGCTGTGTTTGAATGTCCAAGTCCAGAGGTGATGGCAGAAGCTACCAAACCTAAGCCTGCGATGACAGCCGTGACCCAGCCGACGGCTTTCTCATCGACAGACTTTCCGTTTGACAGCTCAGCCTCCACGCAGGCAAGCGGTACCCCAGTATCCGTATCGTTGATGTAGACTTGGACTTTTCCATCCAAATCAGGGATGTTGTATGCGATACCTGAACATCAGTCAGCAAAGCAAAATTCACGGGAATTGAGAAACTGCAGCCTACCAGGAATTGTCTTGAGCACAGAGTCACTGATGGCGACATTGGACTCGATGTTGATCACACCGGTATTCATTGGGCAAAGACCCTTGAGATCCGAGTTCGTGCATGGGTCCAGATTCTGCCTCAGAGCAGTGTATCCGTACGCAATGACCTCCAATGAAGCCGTTACATTGCCGGAAATGGCGGAAACACCAATGATGGTGAAGCTCAGCGTCTTGTTATCCGGTGTGAAGGCCACATTGAAAAGTGTTGCTGAGAAGCTCGAGTTGGCTTGACAAGGGTTGAGCGACTTGGACTCTATTAATCGTTCGGCGAAAGAGAATGGCAGGAGTGCGAGGAGAGCTGCTAGGAGGAATGAAATAGGCGATTTCGATAACGAGTGGAGCATGTTGAATAGTGTGTAGAATTGGAGTCAAAGCGGATGTGTGTTGAAGGCGGCCTGCCCTCAGGAGAGATGTCCTGTACTCCGGGCGAGTACGGTTATGTTGAATAGGCCAAACCAGCAGCTGTCGAGTGGACCTTCAGCAATAGTTTGAATGGTCGTAATAAGTGTACAGGTCGTGAGTCGTGAATATGTGGGGAACGAGTGGTGGTGTTGAAGAGCTGTTATTGTTGCTACGACGACGTCGTGAGGATGTCCACTGAAAACCGGGAAAGCAGCAAGCGACAGGGGCGAATTGGAGTAGCAGGCTAGTGTCGAAAACGATCGTGTGCGATCAGCGGACTGTCCAGCTCCCCGCTCGAGTCGCGAATTAGAGTACAAAAAACGGTCGGAGAAAGAGTCTGGGTGTTGAAAGAAGTTGGTTGAGTGCAGCTGGGGATGGCGGAGTGTTGAGGCTGGCCTTGGCTTTGCAGGAATGCCGTTGCAGTGTCCCTGTCTCACGGAAAGGGGTCGAGACAAGAAAAGTCACGCTGCTAAAACTGTACACGCGGCTACCCGGCGATCGATATGGAGAAGGCTACTGAGAGCGGCAAGGCGTGGGTGGGTAACCGTCTATTTCGATGTTCATACCTTGTTACAGACACGCAGTTGGTGATTCACTTCAATTGCCTCGCTCTACTCCCTTTGTTTTCGTCGTCGTAATTGTTCTCGCACACTCCAAGCAACCCCTTGTCTGCCAGCTGCTCCGCCACACTACTCTTTCAGGCACAATTGCCCAGGTCGGCAGCCAAACAGCGCAAAAGAGCAGTCATTTAGCTCGTCAGCTTTCAGCCTATGAGCCACTCACAGCCTTACGTTGCATCGCAGCGCCAATACGAGCGCGTGACGGCACTTCACCCCTCCACCCGACTTTTCATGTCGGGCGCAATCCTGAAAATAATTACAGTAACTACAGCTTGCACGAGCTCCAGCCCCCATGTGCGCGCGCAACAGACAGCAATTTCACTTTGCACGCACTGGAATATTTCAAGTTTAACTCTTATAATTAAGCTAAAAAATTAAAGGCTTTGCCTTGCGGATGCACAGCTCTTTTGGCAAGCGCACAGTATCTATGCTGGATGGTGCACTTGACTAGTGATTAGCGAAATTGCTGTGTTGGGGCCCGTACACCAGCTGCACTCCCAAATGCACCCCGACTTGGCGATCTCATGGACTCCGCACAGTGCGCACCTCACATCCAGCACGTCCGCCAGTCCACCAGCCCCAGTCCACAAATCTTGACACGCCGACCACGGGCACTTCATTTTCCGCTGATATCCTGCGGCGCGCGCTGTTTGAGGCCCGTCAGAGACCACCCCATCCGTGCGCTTCCGGGTCCGGGCATTTTTCGCTGGCGGAGCAGCGAGTGGTTCAGGGTTCTTCCTGATATTCTGTCGAGCACTTCTTCTCCTAGCAATAGGTAACGCTTACTCCATCACATACGAGCACGCTTTCACCCTCTGGGCGCTTGGCAGCTCGGCCTTTCGTGTCCCGTTGAAATTGCGCCAAGAGTTTTGCGACCCCGGCCTCCAACGAAACATCCACTACACCAACTGCACTACACCCGCCATGTCTGCGAAGAGACCGTCACCCTCATGTGACGTTTCATCGTTGGCCAAAAAGCCCAGAAGAAGAAATGATTCTCGTTCCACTTCTAACTACATATTTAATGACTTGTGAGCCTCCTCTCGGTGTTAAACAAAACTCCACCATTAACGCGAGTAAATAGGCAACAGCTCAACACCACCGAATCACCTTTATTAAGACTGCCCGCAGAGCTTAGAAACAGAATCTACGAGTTTGTTTTTGGCGGCTGTTTGATTCATGTTGAACACGCAGAACTGCCACGTCTAGGTCTGTCCTTTAGAGACAAAGTCCTCCACTATTACCCCTGCAAACCCAGCCTCGCCGAGGATGACGCTTACCAAAGGTCCAAAGATGCCTCACTGAACGAGCAAAAGCCCTTGAAAACGCCTAACCACATGGACATGCTGAACTACTGGCGGATGGGCGACAGATTCCACATCGACCCGTGCAAGGACCGTCATAGATACTGTATCCCCGTGCCGAACGGGATGTATATCCCCCGGGAAAGGTTATGGAACAGGACACCTGCCCACCTTAATAAAATCCTGAATCTAGATGTCACCAGAGCCTGCCGCCAAATCCACGACGAGACTAAACTACTCCCTTTCTATCTAAATATATTCGCCTTCCGGCAAGCTACGGCTTTCTTGGGATTTTTTTCCTCTCTTCGATCCTTTCAGGGGCAGGGTGTTAAAGAAGTATGCCTTTTCATGACCGCCGGCAAAGATTCTGATGACCCAACGCTTACATACCGATGGAACAGTGCACTCTTCGTGCCAACCCTACTTGAACGTGTCAAAGGTCTCCGCATTCTTCACATCTCAATTACCATCTCTCATGATAAACTGGGTGGCAATGGACCCATTCGATCTGAGCTTGCTGACCCGGTGAAGTTGGATAATTGGGTAATTGGACTTCAGCAGCTTAGAGGACTCCCTCTCAGAGACGTTACTGTAATTGTCTCCGACGACCCATACTCCAAATTTGGCATGGAAGGATACCACGATGTGATTGGCGGTCATAAAACGTGGCTAGCCTTACGAGAACGAGAATGCTTCACGGCAGAGGAGAAGAGGCAATGGGCAGAGCGGATCAAAAATATGCTGTTGAGGAAGTCGGTGAGGCCGTCACAGTCTACCACAGATGCTTGATGAGCAATTTGAATGGGTAATCAATATCCCTTGCACCGTCAGTGTGTTCAAAGTGGTGGCCTGTGCGCATAACACCTCAAAAGTCGCATGTTGGTGTTCCTGACAAAATGCTAACCGCTTATAATCCAATAATATAATTGGTTAAGCACGTGCCACCACTTTGAACACAGATTTGACGGTGCAAGGGATACTCTCACTACATCGAAACCTTCTAATGATATAGCAATTGGTCTTCAGAGGACGTCTATCTTATAGTGCGGATGTAGACCGGACATTGTATTTGGGTGCGTAAGGTGCTTTTCATGTCTGCTAAAGCACGCAACCATGCGTATGTTCAATAGTATGACATAGACAAGTCCTCGCAATACATAAGGTCACGAAAACTATTGTGAATCCATTTGAACGCAGAAGATGACTTGTTACGAAGCACGAAAACACAAACTGCCGACAGTTGAAGCGAGCGACGAAAAGCAGAAACGTCTAGTGGGTGGCTATGGTGCGTCGGGCTTGAGTTCTTGACCACAATCCCCCAGAGCTGCACCGCTTTCAACGCGAGCGTGATCTCCTTGTCGATACACTGTTTCAGCGGGTCGGCGTTGAGCCGCACGGGGCCCGGCAGCAGGTATGCGTCCTGTGGGACGCCGATGAGCCGCGAGCGGATGGTTTGGCGTGGGAGGACGGAAAGCGGAATGCCGTCGATGCTGATACTGCCCGAGGTGGGGTCAAGCATGCGGAAAAGGGTCAGGACGAAAGAAGACTTCCCGCTATTTCAACGTAGTGTTAACATCATGCCATACCCGCTGTGCAAGGCCTAAGAGAGCGAGTAAATAGAAGCTTACCTGCCGGTGCGCCCCACAATCGCGACTTTCTGCCCCGCCTCGATGGTCGGGGAGAGGTTCTTAACAACAGGCTTGGTAGCCCTACATCCGTTAGCTCTCCCATTCCAATCACAATCATCACGACAAAGCATTAATCAACTTACCTATACCCAGCACTCACTCCCTAAAACTCATCCCATCCGCCGGCCAATTCCCCGCCGGGACCTCCTTCTCAGCCTCTAAATCCTCACGCACCGTCTCCTAAGTAAACGTCTTAGTGCGCGCGACGCTGCCAATATGCGTCTTGAGCTGCGTCCAGAACGACACGAGCATCTGAACAGGATGATGTTGGGCAGCGCGACGCCGACGTAGCCCGCGCTCAGCTTCCCGCACAGCGCGACGACCAGCGCGGCCAGCAGCACCGCGACGCCCGCGACGACCAGGTCCAGCACCAGCGTCAGCCAGCGCCGCACCGCGAAGAGCAGGTAGAACGGCCGCTGCGAGCGGTCCAGCTGCGCGCGGTGCTGCTTCTGCGGCGCGCGCTGGAACTCAAACGCCCGCACCGTCGCGAGGCCTGCCAGCAGCTCGCTGAAGTGCACGTACAGTGGCGACTTGGCTTCGGGTCGAGGTGCCGCAGTTGCCGCGATGTGCGCAGGTAGAATTTTTGCACCAGGTACAGTGTTAGGAGGAGTGGGGAGATCGAGATTGCGGCGAAGGGGGAGGTGAGCGCGATGAGGATCATTTGCGCAATGTAGAGGATGAGAGCTGTGATGCGTGTCAGTTTGGTGAGTCAAGGCCGGTGGGTGAGGGGACGGTTGTGGAATCGAGTGGTGGTGTTTGTAAGTTGAATGGTCGGATGATTTGTGGGCAGAGTTGCAAATTAATCAACGAGGTTTCAATATTGAATTGAATTGATTGCCAAGACTCAATCAATTCCCAACTGAGAGTTCACTGGCTTGGCATCAATCAATCTGGAGGCCCTGATTTGATAAATATTGAAGCTTTTGATATTATATATATTACTAGAGTTAACAGGTCGTAATGCTCTAAACCTTATTTTTCTTAGTCTCCCTCACTGAAAAAAGTTTACCCGAGCATTACCCGCTGTTTATACAGTCACATCACTGCCAGAGTCTTGGCAAACGACCGCGATGAGTCCGACGATTGGCTTGCACGAGTAGGTCACCCTAAGGACGTTCAATGTACCGATCCGATAGCATAGTATAGATACGGCAGGAAGGTAAGCCAACACCATGCCAAGACTCGCGATAGTTGCTGACTCCTACACCTGTTGAATTCAGTTGAAACAGTTGCCAAGATGTCGATTGAGGGTCCGTGCGTAGACGTCAGGAAAGGAAAACTCGTGTGAAGATTGATCTACGAAGAAAATGAGGCTATATATACATGATGGACGAGTCATAGACACCCCTGATCTAACCCTAATACGGTAGTGATCAGCACTACATCGACACAAGATCTCAATATTGAGTCAACCAATTCAAGGCCTCAGTTGAGTTGATTTGATTGATTTGCAACCCTGAAAGTCGTTGCTGCTAATTAGAATAGGCCGGCAAAACTTCAGGACGTGACCGATCCACCGAGCGAATTAGAGTAACAATAACTTCTCATTTCTTCCCCTGCCGATAGGCCTGTGGAGGACGTTCCCGATTTGAAAACTAGAACAAGTGTTTTTATAAAATTAGCCCTTTAAGATAGCCTATAGCCTAGTTACTGAGAATGCACTCCCATTGCCTAGTCTAAAGATACCAATCTGTCGAACGGACAAGTCACTGAGAAGAACTCTGTCTATTGAATGTGGCTCTAGAGCCTCTATAAATACATGGGAAAAAGGGTAGTAGACTAATTTGGTTACCGTGTCGGAGACTGAGTTGTAGACCGAGTCGTTGACCGAGTCGCTGACCGAGATAGTAGTAAGACATACGAGAACGGGGTGGTGAGTCATAAGGTGATACCTGAGAGTGACCTCAACGGTCGACACAATCCTTCGGGCATAGGCTGGAGCGATGCTCTCTACACTCCCAGTCCTTCCAGAAACTGAATGACTTGCTCACGAGCGCCTGGCTCCAAAAGAGGGTCCACCACTTCAATGAGCGCTATCCCTGGGGAGTCACCAGATCCCGTGGACGGCGTTGCCACGCCTTCCTCCGTCTCTCCGGATTCTGAAGTTAGAGTTAACGGTGATAGCGTCAGCGTGTCATGTCCTTCTATTGATCAGCTGTGGCACTGAGCTTTACACGACGCAGAGGGTTACTAACCTTGCGCAATAGCTCCCTGCATCGATGCCCGTGCGTAGTAGACCAAGTCAAGTGGTGAATGCTCACTGTCTGTCAGTTGATTTATATCCGCCCCTGCCTTAACGAGCAGTTCAATGTGAGGTTGCCGGATATTCCTATAAGCGGTATGCAGCGGTGCAGCGCCCTTGTGGTTCTTTTGATTCAGCAGATCCTGTGCCTTTAGCTTGAGGACATCAAGAAGCATCTTCAACATATCCTCCCCTATATTACACACCGCAAAATGCACCATCGTATCCCCCGTCCCCGGCCTCGCAAGTGGTACAACCCCATATTCCTCAAGCAGCAACTTAATAAACCCCCTCTGCCCCCTCGACCCCGCAAAGGCCAACGGTGTCAACCCCTTTCACCTGCTATTCACCCCACCTTCTCAATGCTCCACCATCTTCTCCGCCCCTATCTCCAACAAAAACCTCCCGGCCTCCACAGGCCCATACAAGGCCGCAGTGTGCAACGGCGTCTCTCCACACCCCCTCCTAGACTCCAACCTTGCACCAAGCTCGAGCATCCCCCGTGCAGCTCTGACATTATTCTCCCTCGCCGCGAAATGCAGTGGCTTCTTCCCGCTCGTGCTCCCTTGCTCAAGATCCACGCCTGCAGCATGGAGGAGGTCGATGATCTTGTCGTCCTCGTAAAATAGCTGGTCATCACTGTACAGATTCAAGGCGTTGCGGCTATCGTACTCCGGAGGCGTACGGGCGTTGACGTCGCATCCCGCGGAAATGAGACGCCGGGCTACAGTCTCGCAGTGGTTGTACGATGCTGTCATGGTGGGGGTAAACCCCAACTCTCCTGGCTCGTTGACTAGGGAGGGACATGCCTGGACGAGGAGGTCGATGCATTGCTCTGCAGCGACGTCGGTTTTTAGTCCAAGAGAGCCGTTGGCAGCCCAGATGGTGTAGATAGGAAGAGTACTGATGTCGCCAAGTGCGTTTCTACTGGTGGCGGATTCTAGAACACCAGCGGCGATGAGTTTTAAGCTTAAATAGGAGATATATAGGAATACGTTAACCCCTTTACTAAAAAGGATAAGTTGCCCTAACTAATTAAACCAGTCTTTCCTAGGCCTTAAGATATAAAGCTGAAATAACCTCCTATATAGCTCTCTCTAAGGGTGAAAAGGATAAGCTTTAAATTCTCTATAAGAGATATAAGATAGTAGAAAAGGAATAAGAGAAGTAAAAGGTAGCTTTAACCTCTCTACGGAGCTATATTACTAGTATAGTAGCTAGAAATCTAAACACCTATATACTAGGTGTTACGGCTCCATAACGGATCTAGTTAGGGGGCTTACTTAAGCCTTAGCATATATATATAGACGTGTTCTTTTCCACCTTTTACTCCTTATCTTAATATCTAGGTCTATAGACTACTAATTATATAGGCTTATATACGTTCTTTACGGCGCTTATACCTTAATTAACTAAGTCACTATAATATTATTAAGATCCCTTAACTAATCGCAGGCTGTTATATTCTAGGCTAAAGAAGTCCTATAGCCTAGGGTGGTAAACAGGTAAATAAAGCCCTATACTAGCAGGTAAAGAAAAGGAAAGAAAAAAGATATATACTCCTATAATAAAGCAAGGCCCCCTATTCCATATAAAGGTTTAGGCTTATTATTATTATTATTATTATTAAAGTCCTATAGTAGCTAGATATAGAATCCCTACACTATATAAGCACCCTTATGCTTATATTTTTTCTCTCTTTTCCCCCCCCTTTTTTTTTACTTAACGGCTGCCTCAGGGTGGTTTTGGATAAATCTTATCGCGATAAGATGTAATGGATATCCTTATCGCGATAAGGATATCTATTGCGTCTTATTGCAATAAGTCTTGGCATACCCTAAATAAATTTTCAGTCGCCTTCTTCTTCTTTATTATTGTACAAATATGGCTTTAGAAGTGGAATCAGAAGCTCTCGACTCTATTAATACCTCTAAATCGAAAAATACAAGAGGTCGCTCAGCTCTTTTGACATGGGAGCATACCCGTCCACCAGGCAGTAATAAGCCCGTACGAAATAAAAAAGCCTATTTTTTATTCTATTGTAAACACTACACGGAGTCATACGCTACACAATCAACTTCCAACTTCCAAAACCACTTGGCGTTAAAGTATGGTATTATAGTTAAGCCTAAAACTAGTTATACAAAAGAAGCAATACAGGATCAATTAAAAGACCTTTACCTTAAAGTGTCGTCTTAAAACGAGACAGAAGAGCTAAATTCAGAAGTACTCCAAGTGGTCCTAAATAAGGAAGTTATTAATAAGGCCCTTATTACATTAATTATTATATAAAACTTACCATTTCAGATAGTTGAGTGGCCAGAGTTCCATGTTCTTCTATAGTTAATTAATCCTAAAGTAGACGGCCATATAACTATAGCCCATTTAGTAGTTAGTAAAAAGATCTATAACTTATAGCTATCGCAAAAGGATATCGTATAAAAGAGGCTGTAGTCTATACTAACAAGTATTCATCTCTCCGTCGATATCTGGACCTCTCCAAATAATTACCTTCTCCTCGTAATTTGCGGCCATTTTATTAATAGCCAGGAAAAGCTTACAAACGCCCTTCTTAGCCTTCGTACGGTAGCCTCTCATAGCGGGGACGAGCAATAGAATACTCTCCTTCCAGTGCTTAAGGACTACGGGATTACGCGAAAGCTAGGCGCCGTTATATCTAATAACCATACTGCAAATAATAAGCTTTATTGTACGATAAGCGACTAGCTTCTCTAGAAAGAAGAAATTAAATAGAATCCCGTCTACCAACGGATCCGCTATTAGGGCTATATTCTTAACCTTACCGTATAGGCTTTCCTCTTTAAAAGCTTAATTAGCCTTAATAATATTAAGTTGTATAAAGAAGGAAAAGAGTTAGATCTAAAAGAGGAGAAAAAAAAGAGTAATACATTTTGGAAACTTAGTACACTTGGAAAGCTTTATAACATTACCATATATACCCGTAGCTCAGCTAGTCGTATAAGGGAGTTTAAAGGTCTTATAGGGAGAAGAATTCCGCTTAATAATTATATAAGATGGAATAGCTGGTATTTTATGCTTAGTATAGCAATTTAGAAAGAGTCTGCCCTTAATACGTATACTAAGCATAACCTTAATACGCTTAAAAAGGACTATCTTAGTCTAAAGAACTGGGAGGCGCTTTATATAATAAAAAGTTTTCTTTAGAT
>Ga0307515_10005150_pt1 | contig 26584 bp, 22 predicted proteins | sample 17_EM_MG_FD_194513 | JGI IMG/M metagenome (GOLD analysis project Ga0307515, IMG submission 194513) | Populus trichocarpa ectomycorrhiza microbial communities from riparian zone in the Pacific Northwest, United States - 17_EM | ecosystem: Host-associated > Plants > Roots > Unclassified | place... | reverse complement strand
TGGTGCTGAGGTGAACCAGCTACGATTTTTTTCTTTTTTGTTACTGAATAGGGTCGTAGCCAAGGTTGTTAAAATCACGATTTTAACACGGTACGAAAAATACAATACAAACTCGGATCGTAAAAACGGATCATAAAATCGTAAGGAATTTTAAAATACGTTAACAAAAAATTCATGCTTCAAATAAAAATTCATACATAATTCAAGCATCTGAAAATTCATGCTTCAAATAAAAATTCATACATAATTTAAATAACTTTTCATTTGCAATGGTAACAAAACAACTCCATAAATCAAATACATTAACTTTAGGCATCAATGAGTCTGTGGCAGGTCTAACCATTGAGAAATTTGCTATTTTCGCCCGAAATGTGGAATCGAGAAGAATATTCGTTGTTCGAATATCCTTGTGAATGATGCTTGGTTGAGTGTGTTCATGCATGTATTGCAGGTTATTGGCCACTTCTAGTGCTATATGTAACCTTTGACTCCAAGTGAGGAAACCCACAGAGCTTAAGGAAGATTCAGAGGTGGGATGCAACCACTTTTCCAGCAACCCATTTTCTGCAAATTCATAGACCAAGAAGCGATTTCCTTCTCTGTCAAATCCAAATGACATCCCCATTAGTTTAACCAGATTTGCATGACTGACTTTCTGCAAAATCTTTAGTTCTTCTGTGACATCATCCTTGGTTTTCTTCACTGCCAAGACCCGACCATTGATTTTGGCCCTATATACTGATCCTCATATCTTATAATGTTCATTTAGATCCATCGTTCCCTCAATGATCTCTTTAACCTCATAAATGATCGGCTTGCCCAGATAGCCTGAAACCCCTGGAAGCAACTTATCTGGTGTGATCGGTGCCCGGTTGGTTAATTAGAAAAGGGAATTAAGGATTTGTTCGGTGAAAGAGAAGGAGTGAAGACTGAAGACTCTTTTGTGATTGAAGGCTAAAGAGTGAAGACCGCGTGACGTGACTGTGCATTTCCACAGCCAATAAGCGCCTGACAGCTGGACCATGGGGGAGGACACTTTATTTCAGTGCATGCATTTTGTTCAATCGTAAAATTGGTCCTAAAATCGCGATTTTGCGCAATTTCATCTGATTTCACCCGATTTCACCCATTTTCGATTTTTTCAAACAATTCAGCACGTAAAACATGTTTTGACTCCTAAAATCGTACGATTTTACGAGTCAAAACGCGATTTTAACAACCTTGGTCGTAGCCTCTCTCTCTTTTCCATAAATCATATTTGTAGTTTATATCCCTTTTAAGTTAGTGCCCTCTATATTACAATCTTGAAATAAAATCCATGAATTCAATCTACAATGTAGGGAAAGACCTACGTCGATCTATACCATTATTCAAGATATCTAAATTATCTGTTATTGGAAAACACTCAGCTTGAAAAGCAACAAATTTTATTTAGCAAAATAAAAACATGAGAAACTAGAGATAAATGATTTTGGACCGGTGTTGTTGAAAATGTATTTTAGACACTGAATGATACATGATACAATGTTTATGGATATAATTGGATTGAGTTTGAGTTCATAATTGTATTTATTTCAACTTTTGATATTTTATAAATTATAAATCCAAATATTTAATTTTTTTTAGATTCAAATGGATTCGATATACAAGATACCTTTTCTCCCATATAAATGTTATTCCTACGTATCTTTTAAAAAAATCAAAACCTACAAAGTGTGCCTAACAAAAAAATAAACCAATTAAATTTAGTTATGTAGAAAGAAAAAAGACATCAAACTCATTAAGAAAAATTAAAACACTCATTTCTCTCACTCTAATACAATTAGCTTTTCAAGTGATTTTTTTTGTTGGAGTATAAATAATAAAAAAAAACTATATTTATACTATTCAAAATGATATTTTATTAATTTTCTCTCATTAGAGAAGCTCTAAGACTAAAACATGCCTTGATAATTGGCATTCCATGTTAGGGGTCAAGCATGTCAAGGCTATACCGACAAAATATATTATTGAAAAATCATAACATGTGTTAATTAACCAAATATTTTTAATTTTATAGTTATGGTAAAACATAAATTATACCATATCACAAAAATAAATGAAGCCCAAGGTTAAGGATTAAAGAGTAAAGTGTAATGAATAACGTTGATATTTGTTGATGGTTAAAAATAAAAAAAAAATGCATTCAACATAATACTAAGATAATATTTAATAATAATAGCGGTTATTTTTTAAAATATTTTTTTACTTGAAAATATATTAAAATAATATTTTTAAATTTATAACTATAGTAAAACATAAATTACACCATATCACAAAAATAAATGAAGCCTAAGGTTAAGGATTAAAGAGTAAAGTGTAATGAATAACGTTGATATTTGTTAATAATTAAAAATAAAAAAAAAACCATTCAATAATGTTAAGATAATGTTTAATAATAATAGCAGTTACTTTTTAAAATATTTTTTTATTTGAAAATATATTAAAATAATATATATTTTTTAATTTTTTTAAAATTATTTTTAATATTAATATATTAAAATTATATAAAAATATTAAAAAATTAATTATTATTTTTAAAAAAACACGGTTGGCCCTGATACATATTAAAGTAGAAACTTAACATTTTTTTAATTAGAAGAAATTAATTTGTAATTGTGCTAAAAGTGTAGGGTAATCTAATTTTGAAAAAGAAGCTTCCGATCCAAAATACGAATTCTTCTGTTAATCCGACCCGCAAATAGTGTAAACCCGGTTCAGTGACCAATCAGAACAAGAATATATATATATATATATTAAATTCGATTTTTTTCAACGCTATCTAGGGTTTTACTTTAAGACAGAGAGAGAGCTCTTTTCTGTTATCCCCCACTGCACTTGCTTTTGTTCTCTCCTGCTGTGGATACACAACAACGCCACCACCAGCGTCAACCCGATTCGTACTCTCTCTCTCTCTCTCTCTCTCTCTCTCTCTCCCCCTCTCCCTTTTATCTTTTTATCAACTGTAATAATTTTATTTGATGAAACCACAAATTGGGTTTCATAACCCAAAACTCATTTTTCCAGATCTGAAACACTGCTGTTTCTGTTGACTTACTGATTTTCTGATTAGCAACTAATCGGAGATTAGTAATTCTCTTTTTTTATTTCTATTTTTTGGGATTCGAATTTTAACACTCAATCTTGTTTTCAATCTCGGTAAAGGTTTATTAGTATTGGGTGAAATGCGAGTTACTGTTTATGATTTCTGTTTCAGTTGTCTGATTGAAGCTTTTTTTCTGGTAAATAATTTCTGAGCAGGTGTAATTTTTAAGCTGTGAAAAATGGCTGGTGGTAAAAAGAAGGAGGTTAAGAAAGAGACTGGGTTAGGTCTCTCTTTCAAAAAGGAAGAGAATTTTGGGGAATGGTACTCAGAGGTGAGTGAATCTTTAGTTTTTTCTGTGCAATAGATTCTATGTAGACAATCATGAATTGCTGATCATTCTATGAGGAATTATTCAGTAATGCGAGCATGATGCATAATGATTTAGTGAACACTTAAATTCCCGGCTTTCACTGTGAATTTGTTTTCCTTTTGGTTTGTACAGGTGGTTGTGAATGGGGAGATGATTGAATATTATGACATTTCTGGTTGCTATATTCTGAGGCCATGGGCAATGTCAATATGGGAGATTATGCAAGTAAGTTTGTACTTCACATATCATCTGTTGTTTATTTCTTGATTTTAGTATCTTCTATACTATATGGGTGATTGATTTTCTCTTGTTTCTTCTCCCTTTACCGAAAGTACTTTTGACTATTATCAATTGTACTGGTGATGACATTTGAATCCTTCTACTGGTTTTTAATTTTTAATGTAGCAGTTGTTTTTCTATGTTATATGAATTTAATCAATCCTTGTTCTTTCTAATTTATAGGTCATTGTGGTAATATATTTTTCAATCTCAATGATGTCAATCCGCAGGTATTCTTTGATGCAGAAATCAAGAAAATGAAAATTAAGAATTGCTACTTCCCTCTTTTTGTTTCATCTAGTGTTCTGGAAAAGGAAAAGGATCACATTGAGGGCTTTGCTCCAGAGGTCAGTGTTTCTCTCTCTTTTCTCTGCATCATCCGGGATTTGAACTTTGTTTGTTGACTTGGCAGGTGGGTTACTATGCTTTCGAATTTAGAAGCCATTCATTTTGTCACTTTAAAAATCGCCTTGTTTTGTATGTAAAATTGCACTCTGCCATAAACCATTATAAATTAAAATAAAATTCTATTGTAAATTTGTAGTGTTACTAGTCATGAAATATAAGGTTTAATAGGTACAAACACATCTGCTCAGTTCATTGTTCCTTTTGAAATGATTCTGAGTTTAAATCCAGTCCAGAGTACAAGTAAAGTTTATGGTCTTATAATTGAGGTTAAGTTGTACTGTTTTTGTTTCGGAATCAGGAACATATCTCATGTTCTTAGATTGGTGTTGTTTGGTTTGGGACCATACCTCACCATAAGAGTGCAGGTTCATTGCTAGAGAACATGCTTAATTGAAATTTTTTGTAGGATAGCTTTGTTTCCAAATTCTCGTCATGGACCCATATTGTTGCGATCATAACTGGGTAATGGGATCTTAAAATTTTGGTGTTACTCAACCAACAACAATTTTTTATCTGCTGTAGCATTTCATTTTCCTGTGCAAGAAAGCAACTTTTTATATACAGAAAAGAAAAGAGGTCCTTACTTTATCAACTTGGTCTTTTCCAGGTTGCTTGGGTGACAAAGTCAGGAAAATCTGACTTGGAGATTCCTATTGCCATCCGTCCAACTAGTGAGACTGTTATGTATCCCTATTTTTCTAAGTGGATCAGGGGACACCGTGACCTGCCTCTGAAACTCAACCAATGGTGCAATGTTGTTCGTTGGGAGTTCAGCAATCCTACACCATTTATCAGGTAGTTTGTTTTGGATTTCTTCATGGTTAACTGTTTTTTTCCGTGATGAATTGGATGTAAGATATTTGATTTATATTGTAAAAACTCACTTCTGTGTTGTGTCATGCAAAGATCTTAAGATGTTTTTATTCATTTTCTTAAAGAAACCGCTTTATTTAATCCGTGGAAGCTAGCTGCCAAAAAATCCTGGTCTGCAGAAAGAATTTTAACTCATATTAGTCCATACTGATGGATTATCCATTTGTTTTAGGAGCCGGGAGTTCCTCTGGCAGGAAGGGCACACTGCTTTTGCAACAAAGCAAGAAGCAGATGAAGAGGTATGAATTTGAGAACTTAAGTTCCTGTCCTTGCAGAAGTAAAACATTTTAAAAACTTGAATTTTGTGTCTAGAGAGAAAAACATCTTGAAATTATTAATGACATCCATCTTTCTTCTTTCTTACGGCTAGCTTTTTTTTTCTTTCATTTTTTGTTGTTGATTTGGTATATGATCATGATAAGTGCATTTATCTTTAGAGGAGCCAATCAATCCATAAACAAGTCAATCATATTCTGGTTTGGAGCACGTATACTTATGTGATGACATTTTCTTTCCATGAAATTATCATTTTACTTTGCCATCTTATTGTAGTTCACATGAAACACATATTTCTAACCTTTCATTGAATCTTGAAGCGGTTATATTACCGAATGGGCTGGGGGGCAGCCATTTCCTTTGTTGTTAGCTGCTCATATTATAATTCTCTTAACTATAAAAAAAGCTAGATAGGTTTGGGATGTTGTGAATACTCTAACCCACTTATCAAGAAGTACTTCTTTTGTATAAAGATATTTCTCTGGTCTTTTTTATAAGCATGTTTGTCTGGTTTCTGATAATCAAATCTCATAACCCATACATTAAATATGAGCGATGTTGTTATACTTCTCTAAAAAAAAGTTTCATTTGTAATTTCAGTGTCTTTTTTTATGCATCAGGTCCTTCAAATATTGGAACTGTACAGACGCATATATGAAGAATTCTTGGCTATTCCTATTATAAAGGGCAAGAAAAGTGAGATGGAGAAGTTTGCTGGTGGACTTTACACAACTAGCGTTGAGGTATGTAAAACATAACGCAGACAAGAAAATCCCATGTCATATTTATTGAATTTTAAGGTATTTGCATTTCCTAGTTACTAGCATGTTTTAGTCTGAATCTTATTGTTTCAAATTTGTGTGTTTCCACTAGGCATTTATTCCCAACACTGGACGTGGTATCCAAGGTGCAACTTCTCATTGTCTGGGCCAAAATTTTGCAAAAATGTTTGAAATAAACTTCGAAAATGAGAAGGGGGAGAAGGGAATGGCCTGGCAGAACTCTTGGGCCTATAGTACTCGAACGGTAAACTTTCTGATTTTATCATCTGGAGTTGTACTATTGCCACTCATTACCTAGAAAACATATTCTTTCTTTTCTTTTCTAGGTGGTATGATTCGTAGGTAGTCCCTTTTATGCTTCAGAGTTGCCTAGCTATCACATTGATGCATTTGTTAATGTTCGTTTATCTTGATGCCATTTCATCTCATCCTTTTCCTTTTACAGATTGGAGTTATGGTGATGGTTCATGGTGATGACAAAGGCTTGGTTCTGCCACCTAAAGTGTCATCTGTCCAAGTTATTGTCGTTCCTGTGCCTTTCAAAGATGCTAATACTCAAGGAATCTTTGATGCATGTGCTGCAACTGTGGATGCTTTGTGTGAAGCAGGTATTCGTGCTGAGGCTGATTACAGAGAGAATTACTCACCTGGTTGGAAATACTCTCACTGGGAAATGAAAGGTGTTCCTCTGAGGATTGAAATTGGGCCCAAAGATTTGGCAAATAATCAGGCGAGTATCCCTTCCCTCCATTTTACTGTACTGGTTTCATTGTCTTCCATCTGCACTGCTCTTTCCTATATTGTTTCACCTAATTTGTTCTGTTTATTGCTAGAGTCAAATGCTAATAGTAATTTGCTTTCGGCTCACAGGTACGTGCTGTTCGCCGTGACAATGCAGCAAAAGTGGATATCGGTTGTGACAATTTGGCGGAGAAAGTAAAGGATATGCTGGATGATATTCAAAAGAGCATGTTCAATGCTGCTAAACAAAAGCGAGATGCTTGCATTCAAGTTGCGAAAACTTGGGATGAATTCAAGGAAGCTCTCAGTCAAAGGAAAATGATCTTAGCTCCTTGGTGTGATGAGGAGGTATGACATCATCATTGCTAACCTTTTCATTGCGTATGATTTAAATTTTTTGCTCTTTGTAAAATTCTTTGTTGATTACGAGGTTTCATTCATATGCTTTTGTTTAGTCCATGCCAGTGTTGTGTGCATTTGTTTTTCATACTTCTGTCCCAGTTTGAATTGCTATGACACAAGTATTGTGACAAAAAGTTATTTGGGTTCATATTTTGCTACTTGATTGCCCCATGTTTTCACTACTAATTTATTCTTGTATTATTTGAATGCTAGGTCTGTATAGTGATGCATTCTATCAATACTTTGGATTTATTTGTCTAGTAAAGTTTGGTTTTTTGCTCTGTACTTGCCAAATAAATTTAGTAAACTCCCTTTTAGATATAGATAGATCTCATTACCACATAATGTTTTTCGTAATTATATATCATTTCTAACTAACAGGTTTTTGTTTTTACAGGAGGTGGAAAAGGATGTGAAAGATCGAACAAGAGGTGAAATGGGAGCAGCCAAGAGTCTTTGTTCCCCATTTGACCAGCCCGAGCTCCCTGAAGGTACTAGTACTCCCTCTTATTTCATGTCATGGTCACTCCTTTCACTATTGCTTTTACCTGTAATCTAATTTCAGTCAAGAATGCTGTGTCAATTTTTTTCAATTCTGCTCTTTGTTACTTCAGAAACTTATGATAGTGGAAAAGACTTATCTAGGCTTGAAAGCTGCTTCTTTCTACTTGTGTTTCAATATGAAGAAATTAATTTCATACTGGAGGTTTGGTAGATTCTTGACATTGGGACAATGTTGTAAATGCACAGGCGCTAGAAATCTAATGGCTTGTATTTTAGATAGAAGTGTATAAGCCTGTGGTTGTGTGGTTTGTCCTACAGATTTCCATCATTGTGTGAGTATGTCTTAAGGGCGATGAATCTAGCAGAATTAAGCAAATTAATGTCAATGGGAAGCCTCTGTGCTCTCAATGAATCAAATATTCATAGCAAGAAATATGCAGCTTGCAGTTTCATCCTATGTTGATCCCTGAATACTGCTTAATGTATTTTTTTTTGTTAAATTTTATAGGTACTACATGCTTTGCTTCTGGAAAGCCTGCAAAAAAGTGGACCTACTGGGGCAGGAGTTACTAGATTATCAGGTCTTGGTGCAATCTTCCTTCTCAATTTTCAAATTGTTTGAATTTCAGGTGCTTATGTACTTCAGTTGGAGCACATACTAAACTAATTTGTCAGCAGAACATAGGAAATGAGGGGAATATACTAAGTTTTGTTTCTTGAAATTGTAATAGATTTCTGACCTTGATTCCACTTGAAATGTTGGGTTGCGAAGTTCAAATCAGACACAACAAATAGGTTGCCACATAATATATACAATCTTTTTAATGATTCATCGGGTTCTTTTGTGGACCAAGTTTGCCAGTGTTTTAACTTCTTTCACTGGTGTTTTTATTTCACTTTTCAGCAACAGAAAAGATGCATCTTTTTAAAGGTTATATTGTGATTGGAGAGGTTGTGGTGGCTAAACAAAATGTGTTTGGTCAAAATACCTCAGGCGAGGGGAATAGACATTTGAAGAGGGTAGCTTTTGGTTTAAAAAAAGGGTTCGGAGCTAAAAGGCTAGACAACTTCACTGTCAAAGCCAGACATGCTCGCAATGTTTAAATCTTGTTTTAGATTCCAACTTCCCTCTCGCAAAGAGTGTTCAAGAAGGAAAAGGAAGAGAGGGCACGTCTCTTTATGATCAAAACGTGCAGTTTATCAATAGTCTTTCCGGAAATGTGGGCTTGATTTTTCTGTGCGCCTCAAACAACAAATTTCAAACTATTTATAAATATTCGTCATCTTGCAATATAATTTAGAGAAAACTTAGATGTTTGTGTTTAATCTTAGGTATTGTTTGGCTATTGTTGTGATAAAGACAGGGCAATAAGGACAGAGGAGACAAGATAGAACAAGAGATGTAGATAAAATTGTGTTAGTGGTGTGCAAGACAAGAAATGAAGAGAGAATTGTGTTTGATAATGGTGTAGAAGATAGACCAAGTGTTTTTGTATCATGTTGGTATAATGTTGGATAAGATAACAAAATTTGAAAAAGTATATTATATCATTAATGTGTTACTTATAAGTTTATATATTTAAAAAATAATTAGATATATATATATTTTTTACTTTAGTTTATATTAAGTGTTGAAATTAATAATAGTATAAGAACTCTGGTTTGTTGGGATGATCTTGAGTCCAACTAACCCTAGGCCTAGACTAGTCCAAGTTTAAAAAATCAAAGGATTGACTTGACTTGATTCGATCAAAACTAGGGTTGATCGTAACATGGTCGACCCGGGGTTAAACTTATATTAAAAACTCGTTAGATTTTTGTTTTTTTTTTAATCAAAATGATATTTTTTTTATCCATTTTAAAAAAATCTGGGGTTGACCCTCTTGTACAATCACTAGAGCATTATCCTGAACTAGTCCAAGTTAAAAAAAAAAAAGAGAAAAAGGATTGGTTTGGCCCGATCCAATCAAAACTAGGGGTGACAGTAACATAATCGACCCAAGATAAATCTCATATGAAAAACTTGTTAGATTTTTGTTTTCATTTTTTTTTGGATCAAAATGATGCTATTTTTATACTTCTTTTAAAAATATAGGGATGACCCTAATGTACCGTAACTTGGGCATTGCCTCAGGTCGAGTTTTGAACTATTGTAATAACCACTTTTATCCTTACATGTCTTGGATAATTTTTTGAATTAAAAGTTTTTTACAAGGATATTTTAGAGGTAAACATAATAAATGTTATTTCTAGATATATGTTTGCTATGTGTTTAATGTTTTGGAAGTTTAGAAATTCACTTCAAAATTGTCTTAAAAACATTTATATCTTTATCTCTTTAACCAAAAAATAATTTTTGTTCGCACTGTTTGTCTTTTCAAATATCAACATTGCATCACCTTAGCATCTAAATAGGCTCTCAAAAACTTCTTGTTTCTATGAAAACATTTCACTGCTTATATGATTTTATGATAAAAAAAACTAAAAAAATGATATTATTCATATAATGCAAGGTTTCATGGTATTCTTAAACTTCTTTCAAGTTAATATATAATTTGTTGTTAGTGACTTCTTAGTGATTTGATCGTGTAAAAATAACAATAGTTACCTAGTTTTATAATAACTAGAAATCCTAATTGATTTTTAGATATGTTTAGGCAATGAGCTAATTATGCAAAAAAAAAAGATGAAAATTACTTTAAAACAAAATACTTAAAGTAAGTTGCATTGTTGTTTTATTTAAATGATAGAAATACTCATTCTGCATACATGCTAATGTTTTGTCTAAACTAAATGCTTTGTATTTATTAAATGTAAAAATTCATAGTATATTGATTTGGGATTTAGACTCAACAATGAAGCCTAATCCTCGTCTTTTAAATTATGGGATGAGATTTTTACTTGTTTCCTTTAATTACCTAATTTATATTAACCCAACATAAATGAATTATTTTACCAAGCATAATCACCATAAATAACTATCAATATTCCAACAATTCAATTAATATGATGTGAATTTATCCCAAACATCAACATGCATTTGAGGTTTGAAATTTAAAAATATTATTCGAACAACAAATAAATCACATATGGAGATTAAAATTTACCTTTACGAGTCATCGAACTCGGCTAGAATGAGAAGAAAATTGTTGGAAGAAAATGAAACAATCCTGACTCGTATACAATATGTGCCATATGACCAATCTAGCTTTCAAGGTGATTTGTCATGCACCATCAGGGCAGGGTGGCACATGAACTACTATGCGGGGTGGCTAACAAGTTCCTCTTTTCTTTGGAGGTGGTGATGTATACCACCTCCCATTCTATTGAGAGATCGACATCAGGAAGTTAATACAGTTGTTGAGTTTTTATAGGTTGTCTTTCTACAACTTTGAGAGGCTAGGTTTTTTGTGTTTTTTTTTGTTCCCTTGTTCTTTTGTTATTGTTTGCTTAAAGTTTTCTTTGTAAAAGTCTCTCCTTTGGTATTTTTGTTTGTATGTCCTTTCTTTGTGTTTTCTTTTATATTTATATTGTCCAGAAAACAAGAAAATTAAACTAAAAAAAATAATATTAGGCAATTATATTGTTTCCTTCTTGACAATTGATTCCCAATTAATTAAATTTCTCCTTCTTAACATGTAGAATATCTTTCAATAATTTTCCAAATTTGCTTGATCCTCCTATCTAATTTTTTGTGTGCACAATCTCTCATCTTGTTAGTTAATCCTTGTTCTCTATTTATTCTTAATTCACCCCTAAACTCTTTTTTTCTTTTTCTTCTTCACTTTTTTTTTTATTATCATGAAAACAATTAAATTAATTATCAAAAATCAAATCAAACTAAATATTTATTTTATGAAAACACATAAAAAAAATTAGCGGTTAAAAAGGGTCATGACACAACTCATCAAGTTTTTGATCTATTATTCCACACTTGGTTTCAAATAATCTACTAGTCATTTAACTCGCGCTTCGTAGTAGGTTATATAATTTTTTTTCAAAAAAATACCCGGTATCCAAGTTGCTTCAATGTGTTTTTTTTACATAAAAAAATTTAAAGTGTAAATTGAAAAGTTTATGCAAGTTAGGTTAAGATATTCCTTAACTTAAAATGAGATATGGATCCTATTATGTTTATTGAACTTATTTATTTAAATAAATAAAAGATAAGTCCACAACCTAAAAAACATATAACTTGAAAGATAAACACAAATGAATATGACTAAATAAACTCATGCTATAAAAAATATTACGCAAGGTTGAACGCATCAACTATATATTTTAAAATGAATATGTTTTATTTTAAAAAATAAAATTTATTTGTATAAAAAAAATTATAGATGAATTAGAATAATACATTGAAAAATAAAATAAAAACAAAACAACTAAAAAAACCTTATATTAAAAAAGGCATGTAAAAATCGTGATTTATGTCAAGAAACCGGGATAAACTCATAGAAAAAACTTGATGATAATCACAAAACCAATATTAAAAAAAAAACTAATGCAGAACAATAAAATCATATGAAATCGAATTCCCAACAAATTAAATGTTGAAAGATGAAACCATAAAAAAACAATTAATTACACAAAAGGATGGAAAAATAATAATTAAAGGGATTAAAATTTTTAAGTGGAGGGTTTAATTGAATTGAAAAATAACTTTCATAAAAAAGAAAAAAAATCAACAGAATAAGGGTCAAACTGAAAAAAATAAAACAATGAAAATTTTGATTTTATGATGGAATTGAAAGAAAAAACAAAACTTCAACAAAAGTGCCAAGAACAAAATTAGAAATTTTAAAAAATAAGGATAAAAATAAAAACCAAACATATGAGAAATTGCAATTGAAGGACTAGATTGAAAAGAATACAAACTTCTATAAATGGAAAAGGAACGAAATAAAAAAAATTAATAGAATGAGGATTGAAATTGAAAATTAAGAAACAAAGAGAATAATAGTGTACATAACATGTTAGGAGAGAGAAAAGAAAGAGAAAAAATCAAACGACCACTGACGACGATCCGACCACGATAAGTTGCCACACGCCACTCTAAATGAAAGAAAACACGGCGACGTATTTAAGGAGACGATAGAAGGTAAGTTACATCCATTAGGTGGCGCGCACACGTATTGGGGTATGTCGAGCATGCTCCAACAACTTTTAGCATTAAGAAATTTGAACAAAATACTAAAATGCCCCCCACGTCTCTAGTAATTACACAAAATACTTATATAAAAATATAAAAAATACCCCTAAATGCTAAGCTTATGTTTTGTCTCTTCCAAAGTTAAAGATGTAATTGCATCATATACTAAAATTTGAAAATCCTAAAATATTCTTATCTAGCAGCCCAATAATATTTTGATTACGAGAGCAAATATGTATTGTTATTGTTAAAATTTAAAAATCCTAAAACACCCCATTCAAGAGATTTAATTTCTTTAGACTAAAGGGCACAAAGACAATTTTATTCTAGTCCAAGTTTATAATGAATTGAACTACACTAAGAACACCCGACCATTTAATTTTTTAAATAATAAAAGCACGCGTAGTTAGTATAAAATCAATATTTATTATTCTTGATAAATTTGAGCGAGATCCATTCATGATCATGGATTTGGAAAAATTACTAGAAAAATATGAAAAAATATTAAAGTATATTTTTTTATACCATAAGAACTTATCTCATCATGTTGTAACTTAATTAACTACTCTATAATTTCAAATCATGGGTTCAAAGAGTTTATTAATTATTTTTAAAATATTAAATTGATAATGAGCATTGTTTTTAAAATCATTTGAGAAGTAAATTGGTTTTGATCAATACGCAGATAATTATGATTAGGGATAATTACAAAATACTTATATTGGTTTATTATATCGCTGACACATAAAAAAAATCAATAAAAATAATGAATTATTAACAAAATTGCTATTATATCTTATTTTATAATTAATAAGCTATTTCAATATTAAAACTCATTTTTTTAAAATATCACCTTTTCAAACGCCTTTTAAAACAAAATTAAAAAATAAAAATTTTGTTTGCTAGAATTTAAGCCAATGTGGTTCCTTCCATGTGTTATTTTTTTTAAAAAAAACAAGCAAGATTTCCCCCACATGTCATGATTTCTCTCGCTTTTAGCTCACCTTATCTCCTCCCTCTCTCTCTCTTCAATCTCCAATGAGCAGAAACAGAAACAAAAACAGACACCCTCTCCTTCTTAAACTGAAACATGTTTACGATAATAGTTCCCTTCTCACCACTTCCTCCAACTATATAATCCCCACTCTGTAATAACTCCCATCTTGTTTTTGCGTCTGATTTTTCTATTTTCCACCCTTAAAAACAATGGCCGCACCACCTCTAGTGAAGCACTCTACTTCTATCTCATCTTTCCCTTCTAATTCTCTACTGCTACCCCATCAAGATTTTTACAAAAAGACCAATCCGTGCTCTTCATTTTTTGGTGAAAATTCTCTAAATATGTTGAATTATGGAGCCAAGACGTCTAGATTGGTGAGTAATACAAGGAGGAAAATGTGTGCAGTGGCTTCATTAGGAGGTTTGCTAGGTGGGATTTTTAAAGGGACGGATACAGGTGAGTCCACTAGGAAACAGTATGCTCCAACTGTGAGTTTGATCAATCAATTGGAAGCTGAGATTTCTGCTTTGTCTGATTCTCAATTGAGAGACAAGACTGCTGCTTTAAAGGAGCGTGCCCAACTCGGTGAATCTTTGGATTCCCTTTTACCTGTAAGAGCTTTTTTTTTTCCATTCAATTTCTTGCTTTATATACTTGTTTAAATTTAATCCTTGAGTTGTTTTGGAATTTTGAAATGGGGTGGGTAGAAATTGGCTATAACTCAATGCACTAGAATTGCGGAAGTTAAATGTTTGGTACATGAGTAAACGAAGCTCTTTACTTGGTCGTTGTTTTTATCCGTTGGTAAGTAGTTCTAGTGGCATAGCTTATCTTATTACCATGACAATAAAAGTGCCTGTATTGCAGGAAGCATTTGCTGTAGTGAGAGAGGCTTCCAAAAGGGTTATAGGTCTCCGCCCGTTTGATGTGCAATTGATAGGTAAACTATTATGCGTGTATTGTGTTTAATTTCTTTGAGTTTTAGATGTGCAAATGGTGGAAAGGTTCTGTGCTTTGTGGTTTGCTCCACCAAACTATTAGGCTACGTGGGAAGTAATCTTGTTGTGAACATGGTTTCGTATTCTTGTCATGCAGGGGGCATGGTTCTTCATAAGGGGGAAATAGCTGAAATGAGGACTGGAGAAGGAAAGACGCTTGTTGCCATTTTGCCAGCTTATTTGAATGCATTAAGTGGGAAAGGAGTTCATATTGTTACGGTCAACGATTATTTAGCTCGGAGAGATTGTGAATGGGTTGGTCAAGTTCCCCGTTTCCTTGGATTGAAGGTTGGCCTAATCCAACGTATGTCACATACTTTTACATGTGTTTACTACATGTTCCATTTCCTTTACTACACAAGCACGTGCACTTATGTGTGTGTATATGTCTAGATTATGCACTTTTCATTCTTACATGAATGAATGGGCATGGCTCAGGTCTTGATTTTTTAACTGTTTTCAATTAATCCTGCCTGCCTATACGAGGAGGTGTACTGTATTTGCATCTGCTGTTCTCTTCTTGTACTTGGAAGCTTGAGTCTTCTTCCTTTTTGTAGTCTCTGGGTATTGCTTCTTCATTTTAGCTTGTGAATTTGATTGTCACGATAACATAAGTGTTTGTTTTCATTGGCAGAGAATATGACAAGTGAACAAAGAAGAGAGAATTACATGTGTGACATCACATATGTTACCAACAGTGAGCTTGGTTTTGACTACTTGAGAGATAATCTTGCCATGGAAAGTAATTCTTTCTTTATTTTATAATTAGTTCTAGATTATTCTATTATCAATTCTTTGATTTTGTTCAGTGAAGCTTTGTAGGTATCATTTCTTCCCTAGCTGAATGCGTTTTTTTCTCACCAAAGCTGACTATTTTTGGAAAGTACAGACTGTTGAGGAGCTCGTCTTGAGGGATTTCAATTACTGTGTAATTGACGAGGTTGATTCCATCCTTATTGATGAAGCAAGGACCCCTCTCATTATATCTGGACCAGCAGAAAAACCAAGTGATCGGTATTATAAAGCTGCAAAAATTGCTACAGCCTTTGAACGAGACATACATTACACTGTAAGACTCTGTTTTAATAACTAGTTTTCCCGCTGGAGTTTTTGCTGCCGTTTGGTATCCTTTGCAGCTCCTCTTTTTTTTTTTTTCTTAAAACAGAAACAGAATATTTGTTCATTTTGTTTTTTAGTTTTTGTTATTGTTTACTGTAAAAAAAACTCAGTTTTGAAAAGGTTAGGTGATTTGCTTTTTTGCTTACTCAAAGTGCACAACAGTATACAATCACATTTTCATGTTGTGGCTCTTGAAAAATTGGACTGAGCCATTACAGGGAGTTGTAAATAAAATGGCTTCAGGCACCTGACATGTAACAAATACTTACAACTATGTCATAGCCACTTTTTAACGTTTATCTTATTAAGGAATTTTCTAAGACGAGGCAGTATAGGACTAGAAGCTATAGGCTGGGAGCATCTCATGCTTGGAATATTCGATGTGTAGATATAAATTGTCCTTCCTTCCTTGCATGTTTCTCTGGACTGGCTGATTAGTCATAGCCATACTGCCCAAATGCAGAGCAAAATCACTGAAAGTCTTTCTAGAACGACTGGACGTGGAACAAGTGGTCAGCAAGGGGCTTTTCTGTATTTATTTATTTATTTTGCTGGGAGGTGGGTTATCTCGGATGCACGGCTGATATTGATCATCAAAAAATAAAATAAAATAAAATTCAATTGGATGAAAAATCTTCATCAAATTGTGTGAAAGATCAAATCTTAAATCTAAATATTTTGGTTTCTTTCTTCTTTCATGTTTTCAGTTTTGCCTTCTCACAATTATAATCCAAACTATAGCCAGGTTGAAAATAGAATGGTGATCTTTTTCAGTTTTATTCAAAGGATGAGAAGAAAAATTACTACACACCTTTAAAATATCAAATTGCTGCATGATTGTGTCCAGTGCCTATGTCCAAGAGACATGGCTTTATAACTATAACTGGTATATTATTCTGGAAAGTGAGATGGATCAATTGGTGGAATAATTAAGGAAGAGACTATTACTGGGTCAACCCTTTATCAAGATAATGAAAAGGAAAACAAAAGGAAAAGGAGATCATGAAAAAATATGCAACATCACATGTGAAAATATTGTAATCATTGATTCTTGTGCGTAGAACATCATTGATTGAGAATGAGAGAATTTTAATCTTCTTCATGAGTCAAAATACTTTCAAGTTTTCAATAACCAGAAACAGTATCCGTGCAGATTCTGATGGTGATGAAAGGCAATTTTTTTCTAGTTATTTTCCTTACCCAGGCTATTTTTGCAGGTGGATGAAAAGCAGAAAACAGTTCTCCTTACAGAACAGGGTTATGGGGATACTGAAGAGATTTTGGATGTGAAGGATTTGTATGATCCTCGAGAACAGTGGGCTTCGTATATTCTGAATGCAATAAAAGCAAAAGAACTATTTCTTAGAGATGTCAACTATATCATACGTGGCAAAGAGGTGCTTATCGTGGATGAGTTTACTGGTCGAGTTATGCAGGTGATCTTGTTTACCTAAGCAGTAAAGGTTACTGTTAGAAGTAGTTTGATTTGATTGTTTATCTATCAGATGAATTTAATTATGAAAATATAGAGTATTTAACTATAAATGACTAAAGGAAAACATTATTTGTCTTTTTTCTGTAAGGGGAGGAGATGGAGTGATGGACTTCACCAAGCAGTTGAAGCAAAGGAAGGTTTGCCAATTCAAAATGAAACTCTAACCCTGGCATCAATCAGCTACCAGAACTTCTTTCTCCAGGTCATCTCTCCGCTGACTGTATGAAACAGTTTTTGAAATTTGTTCTTTCTTAACCTCTTAATTCTCATCATATGCACTGCTGCAGTTCCCAAAACTTTGTGGAATGACTGGCACTGCAGCGACTGAAAGTACAGAGTTTGAAAGTATTTACAAACTTAAAGTTACAATTGTGCCTACAAACAAGCCCATGATGAGAAAGGTTTGTTTTAGCATTCTATCCATATTTATATTTCTAGAATCATGCTGGTTGCTGTCACAGCAATAATTGAAGACAGCAGATGTGGAAGATGATGTATAGTTTTGTGACTATTTTTTATTTTCCTGTAATACTTGTAAATTAATAACAATATGTGAAAGGAGGGATGATTTTATCATTCTTATTGGAACATAGGAAGTCTATGAGTTGTTCAGCACCTATGCACAGTCAACTTAATGCACAACTTGCTTAGATAGCTTGATGCTCACCAACACCAACATCTTCTCAATTCCTCCCCAGGACGAGTCCGATGTAGTTTTCAGGGCAACTTCCGGAAAATGGCGAGCAGTTGTTGTAGAAATTTCTAGAATGAACAAGACAGGTCGACCCGTCCTTGTCGGTACAACAAGTGTTGAGCAGAGTGATGCACTAGCAGGACAGTTGCTAGAAGCTGGAATTCCGCATGAGGTGAGGCATCCACTCACCTGGAGGAATAAAAGTAGAATTAGGTTAATTTAACATGAAAGTGGATTTTATACAAACAAGTATAGAAGAAATGAAGTTGCTTGTGTTATTTTGCTACCTATTTTTTTCTCTTCCCTGGTGAATATGTTCTTTTTCTCTACACATGCCTTTTGTGACCAAGTTTGAAGGAAGCACAAATGGTAACCTATTGGATAAATTTTCTCTGGGTAAGGAATTTTAACAAAAATATTTCTCCTCAAGGTTCTCAATGCAAAACCAGAGAATGTAGAGAGAGAAGCGGAAATTGTGGCACAGAGTGGTCGTGTAGGAGCAGTGACAATCGCTACAAATATGGCAGGTCGTGGAACAGATATAATTCTCGGTGGAAATGCAGAATTTATGGCCAGGTTGAAGCTACGTGAGATGCTTATGCCAAGGTATCTTCTTTTTCAACCCATGCATATACACACCACTAAAAAAGAAAAAAACCTCATACATATCTGCAGCCCAGTTTCCAAGTGGTTAAAACTGTTAACTTATTGTTACTCATATTTCCACTTTAACTTTTTTTTTCCTGATGCTTATTAAAAAAACTAGAGATGAATACTGCCTAAAGAATTTAAGATAACATGTAGATACTCAAATATGGAGACTTAAACTGGTGTAACACCACCAAATACATTTTTGAAATTCTGTTAGCTTAAATTATGTTGCCTCACATTTCCTTACTCTGAAGTATAAGAGTAACATGCATTAGGAAAAAGAGAAGCCATTTGCACTAGGCAATTCTTCTCATTATTGAATTTAAGGAATCGACTACAGGGGCTACAAAGGGCTTCTTGTTCATCTCCAGCACTAGTGCCCTTGCATGTGTTGAATACCACAATCTGAAAGAGGATCTATTAAAATGATATGCACACCTTTTGCAATTTATATTGGTTGAAGTATCTTTAATGTGATATAAATATTGCAGAGTTGTTAGGCCAGCTGAAGGAGTTTTTGTATCAGTGAAGAAATCCCTTCCTCAGAAGACATGGAAGGTTTGATTTTTGTCTTTTTATTGACATAGAAATTGGCTTTGCCTATGAGCACATACTGGTTTAAATGATGTTTGTAGTTTTATAGTGTTATATGTCTCATCTGTATGGGACTTGTTATTTGCAATATATCAGGTGAATGAAAGTTTATTTCCATGCAAACTATCCAATGAGAATACTAAATTGGCCGAGGAAGCAGTACAATTGGCTGTAGGATCTTGGGGCCAAAGATCATTAACTGAGCTTGAAGCAGAGGAGCGTCTATCTTACTCCTGTGAAAAGGTATGATAGATGGAGAATAAATTTTACATTTGCAAATCAATTTGACAGACTGTTAAATTTTATTCCAAATGCTCAGCATTTTTCTGATAACTATACCATGCTATTTTCCTTCTGTTTTTTTATTTAAAAATAATATCCTCCGAATGCATACAGCTCATGAGTGTCATAACTTTTCTGTTTTAGGGCCCTGCTCAGGATGAAGTCATAGCCAAGTTGCGTAGTGCATTTTTAGAAATTGTTAAAGAATTTAAGGAGTACACTGAGGAAGAAAGGAAGAAGGTTAGCTTAGTTCCCAAAAGTAAATTTGTCCCTGAATTTTACAGGATAGTGTTACTTGCAACTTAATTTATGTCTGCATACTGCAGGTTGTGTCTGCTGGTGGATTACATGTGGTGGGAACAGAAAGGCATGAATCCCGCCGGATTGATAATCAGGTTAAATTTGATAATTTTTTTTAAACTTAGTTCTTTCATATTTTCTTTTAAAATGAAAAATCTTCTTTCTACAATACATGTTATGTGTAACTTCAGAATATATTAAACCAGAACTTGAATGTCGTATATGGCAGCTTCGTGGTCGAAGTGGTCGCCAAGGGGATCCTGGAAGTTCCCGCTTCTTCCTAAGTCTTGAAGATAACCTCTTTAGGATTTTTGGAGGAGACCGAATCCAGGTTTGACCTGTGGTTGTTGTTTGTTGTCTAGTTGTTAGTGCTCCCCTAGATATGCCTGTTAAAACATTCTCAACATTGCCACTTAGGGTTTGATGAGAGCTTTTAGAGTTGAAGACCTACCAATTGAGTCCAATATGTTGACGAAATCACTAGATGAAGCTCAGAGGAAAGTGGAGAACTATTTTTTTGATATCAGGAAGCAACTATTTGAGTATGATGAAGTTCTGAACAGCCAGAGAGACCGTGTTTATACCGAGAGAAGGCGAGCCCTTGAATCTGACAACCTCCAGTCTCTTATTATTGAATATGCTGAACTGACAATGGATGACATCTTAGAGGTAACCTGTTTGAGAACTTCATTGGTCACATCATATCTGTTTTTCCCTTAGGTTTTGAGTATTACTGAGACTATTGTTATTTTAAATGTATGAGTAGGCGAATATTGGTTCTGATGCTCTGGTGGGAAGTTGGGATCTTGAAAAGCTTATTGCAAAAGTTCAGCAGTAAGAGGCTTCCTTCATTCTCTTTGCTTAATGCTTGACGAGATTGAAACTCAAATTCTGTATGGATTTTTGATGAATCAGAACTATTTCTGTTTTTGTTGAAAGTAACATGCTCACAATCAGATCAATCATATTTGTAGATTAAACAAAGAGGCACCCGAGGATAAGATCTCAATATAGCGGATCTCCCTTTTGTTTAATGTCTCTCCAAAATAATTTTTTCTGACATGTATTACTGTAATTTTAGGTACTGCTATTTGCTAAATGATTTGACTCCAGATTTGCTGCGAAGTAAGTGTTCAAGTTACGAAGATTTGCAGGATTACCTTCGTCTTCGTGGTCGTGAAGCATATTTACAGAAAAGGGTTAGTAAAACAGTCTTTTTGGCTCAGATGGCTTTTCCTTTTTATCACGAAATCCTTCCTCATCTAGGCCGTACTCCTTAAAATAGTCAAACAAGAGATCTTCAATGAATCCTAACAAGTCTAATACATATAGCCATGGCTGAACTATGCAGCCCAAATCCTGCAAAGCAACCCATCAATCTAGCAACTGTTAACCTAACCTTGCTCTTTGCTATTCATTGCAAGAAGAGTTCTGGATGTTTGGGTGGTGCTTGGAGGTTTACCCTGGGAGATCTCCAGCATAAGCTGAAAACTTTGAGTGTAGATTATTTGTTTTTGCTTAGCATCACTAAGTGTGTGCTGTGGCAAAGTGCAACACTTCGATTTTCTAAAATGCCTAGACACATGCTACATGAATATTGTATTTATCTTCCTGTTTAACCTGTGCTACAAGGATATTGTGGAGAAAGAAGCGCCCAGCTTGATGAAGGAAGCTGAGAGGTTCTTGATTTTGAGCAATATTGACCGCTTGTGGAAGGAACATTTACAAGCAATCAAGTTCGTTCAGCAAGCTGTAGGCTTACGTGGCTATGCACAGCGCGATCCTCTTATTGAGTACAAGCTTGAAGGCTACAATCTGTTCCTGGAGATGATGGCTCAGATAAGAAGAAATGTTATATACTCCATATATCAGGTCTGTACTAAAGTACTGTATCCTTGGATGTTTTAGAACGTGCTATTTCTTCTTAATAACGTGCATTTGTTTTTGCTGCTCCTTTTCTTTTTGGCAGTTCCAACCTGTGATGGTAAAGAAAGACCAGGAACAAAGCCAGAATGACAAATCAACCAAAGTTGTCAGAAATGGTAGGGGTGGTAAGAAAAAACCCAATCCAGTTGGCACCACGGAGCCGTCATCAGCTGCCAGCCCTCAGGCTAGTGCCTAAGGCCTATATCAAGAAAGGATTTCGGCCAGAATTTGAAGGATATGAACAATACATAAAGCATTTCTTCTCAAACAGTGATAGGAGCTTGAAATTATTCGTTGTAAACCTGATTCGTGCACATACTGTGAAAAAAAGGGAATGTATATTTAATTGTACCATAGAGGAACCACACCACACGATTTAAACGAGGGAGGAATTGTGACACTAACTAGAGCTGAATTTTATTTTAATCCTTTTTTTTGTGACGAGGCGAAATGAATCGAACATGAATTGCATACGTCCTCTTTGATTGCTATCACTTTTCTGGTCAAAGCTAATTAATTTCCACCATTGTTAGTCATAATATGCTATCCTAAGTTTTGAAGTTTTTTTATTTTGACTTGGATGCTTTTCAACAAGAAGCACAAGATCAAGATATAACTAAAATTCTCCGAAGGAGAGAAGAAGACCGTTGGACGCCGTTGCCACTAAAGCGGTAGAGCCTGTTGGCTGCTTTCTCATCATTGTAATGTTGGGATATGCATTGATTGCTTTCGTAGTGGCGATTGATCGCTATTGACTGTCCATGCATGTGTAAGTGCTAGAGAGCGGTGCTGGAACAAGGAACATCACATAAACGTGTAATTGCGAAAACTGCCTAGCATAAACGAGGACATGTACAAAAAACTACCATATCTCTTGGAAAGTCGACTCGTGCACTCAAAGTGAATGCTGGATCGATTGTAATTTGATATAACACTAGACATGTTGAAGTGTCCGACAAAGGATTGTGAGAAATAGTAAGCAAAGTGACCAAGTGAAGCCTTTGTCTCAAGTTTTCTTCTGCAAGCACGTCAAGAAGCATGGACCACGATTGCCAACCTTGTTCATTATCTTGGGAGAGAAAACATTCGCCCAAAATTATAAAATGTCTATAAGCCAAACTTTGTGATCGCAGTAGCTCATTCCCAATTCAGTTCTATTGTTCCCGCCCTTCTACCCTGACTTAATGCACGTCTGTACAGACGGCAAGCTCATTGACAGGGCGTGGAAGGCGTCTCATTCAATTTTGTCTGTATCAAGGTTTGTTTCATTTCCGCAAAGAATTCCCACAATTTCATTGATAGCATTTCCTCTAGCCTACATGAAATAAAACCATCAATTAAAATCCGAATAATATTCCCAAGCAGAATTACTTTGGCAGGAATGCAAAATATGCGATCTGCAAAAGATAGCACTTACTTTCACTCCAATGGCAATTGCAGTTTTTAGCTTAACAAGTTCACCTAATCTCAAGGATCCTCCTCGTTTATCTTTGACAAAGATCAGTGGCACCTTCCTTGACGAAGCCAAACTTGGTAGATGTCTTGTTAGCCATTTTGGGTTGCAATCAGAAGCTATTAATATGGCCTGCACTCACGATTAGAGATTCACTATTTTCAATCTTTCCTAAACATCCACAAATCAAAGGATAGAGTTCCGAGTCATAAAAATTCTGATTAAAAGCCATACAAAAACATAATAAAAGAAAAGAAAAGAAAAGAAAACTTTGGAAAATTGTCCTCGTAATATGAAAGGCATTATGACAACTATGGTTTAGATCCTTCAAAATTCTCCCTTCAGTGAATATCTACATCAAACAAAAAAGCAACAAGTGCTACAAGCAAGTTTGCTTTCATTCTAGCAGCAGATAGCATAACATAGAAAAGATTATAATATACAATTCACATCTTGCATTTCATGAGTCCCGTCATCTACAAACCCAGGATTCAAATTATTGATTGAACACGAAAACCATAAACCAGAATTCTACAAATCACTTGAAGCAATTATTTTAAGTAGAAACAAAAAACCTGAAGGTGAACAGAAGGCACTTTGTGATTGTTGATAGCATGAGACCGTTGAAGGGAGCTTCCACTCTCGGACACAGGCGACATACGTTCAAGAACACGAGTAACTTCATTGACCCCAATTGCAAATTGTTGCTACAAAAAGACACCACCACCATCATCCATGTTAATTACAATACATCACACAGCTAAACTAAAAGCATAAGAACATCAAAGTAAATGCTGTATTAGTGATTACCTTGAACCAAAATTTCTCGGGAAGCGAGCTTCCTTCCAAAGTTTTTGTTGATTCTATTTCTCTGTTACCATTTAATAAAAAACATTAATTATTGATTCACTAATGATAAAAAGAAAAAGAAACTGGGAAAAGAGTGAGTAACGTTAACGTTTACTTGTGAATTGATTTGAGCAAACGAGCAAGACGTTCCCCTTCATAGTAACTACTACTACTGCTACATACACAATCAAGCACCCACCACATAAACAGAAAACAGAAAGAATTAGAAAAACCCAGAAAAAGAAATCAACAAAATAAAAGGAACCAACTTACTCTTTTTCCTGAGTAACTGAATTTTTTGGAGCTCTGTTTCTGTTTCGCATGATTGTTCAAGCACGGTTTTTTGTTTTATTGGGGTTTAGGCAAAGAGGGTTTCGTTGCCTTCTTTTGTTTTCTGGACAAAAAGCTATAGATTGGGTCAAATAAAGACAAGCCCAAGACATTCTCCGAAAGCCCATTAATAAGAGGTCGATTTGGACCTGAGCTGATGTCCACTCATTCAGCTACATGGGCCTGCCTTTTCTTTTTTCTTTTTTAACTAAGAAACGAGTGACAAATCACAGCGCCCACCGCTCCATATTAAATTTGTACCCCCCAAAAAAATGAAAACACATATGAAAATGAAAATATAAATCATATGAACTTTAATACACGTGACATATGAAGCTTACTATTAGTGCTTTATTAATATCTATATTTTATAATTAGAATTATTCCACTAAATACAACGAGATGATGCAAGTATTTTTTTTTAATTAATATGGATGTTCGGGTCAGATTGTGCTTACCTCGACTAATTCTACGAGTCTTAAAGTTAACGACTATGTAAGTTTTTAATAGCTCTAAAATTTATAGTACTCGAACTTATTCCTTTTAAAAAATAAACTTAAAGTTTACCCGCTACTTCAAATTTAGTTGAAGTATTTTTAACATGAATAACTTTGATTCATGCAAGTATTTTTAACATGAATCGAAGTTATTTTCAATTTGTACCAAAAAATAATAATAATAAATTACGATGGTCCCTAGCCTAGGTTGCTCCTAGCATGTGTGTGTAGCAGGTTTATTATTATTCGCAGGAGACCGAAATAGTACCAATAATAACTTGACAGAAAGGTAGAGAATATTTATTTTTTATCACCCAATTAATTTAATACGTGCAAGCCAAGACACTGGAAATATATATATATATATATATATATATATAAAATAGACCAGACTTGTGACTTTGGTGATCCTATCCTATAATGTCTTTTTATTTATTTATTTATAGAAGGAATTAAAAAAACGAGCAAGTATACTATAAAATTTGGGATGCGTTCTATTATGCTGAATATCCTCAGCAAGCAAACAATCAACCAATGTACTGAGAGCTAGAGAGTGATTTTCATGTATATTTTGATCGTGGGCGATGTTTTCTCTGGATCTGGTAATGAACTTGGGGGTCAAAGGAAACACAGACGTGTATGCGATGACAATAAAACTAAGCAAGAGACAGCCCATGTGTACTCCTCGGCTCATTAATCTCTAGTCAAAGTTCGTGTATATTTATTTTTATTTTTTTTAATATAAATATCTGAATCAGTTTAAGTGTATCTCAATTAATTTTATAAGTCCTGAAATTAAAGACTATATAAATTTTTAAATGGTTATAAAATTTGTGAGACTCAAACTAGTAATTTATAAAAACAAATTTAGAAACTGACTAATTAAATTATTTATTTTAGGGTTATCTAGCTATTGTTTATTAAATAGGTTGGGGGTTCTGTACAGTGTAACTGGCTGGCTAACTGCCTGCCTGCCTCCGTTGAAGTCATCTGTGAATTCCTCTGGGAGGCTTGAGAATTGGTCAGTCAATGTATAATTGATATTAACATGCTAAGGACATTAATCTCTAGTCAAAGTCCATGTATATTCAATTTTTTTTATTAACGCGGGTGTTTGAGTCAGCTTGAGTATACCTCAACTAATTCTACAAGCCCTGAAATTAACGACCATATAAATCTTCAAGTGACCCTAAGATTTATAAGACTCGATCTGGTAATTTATAAAAAACAAATCTAGAATCTGACTAATTAAATTACTCATCTCAGGCTATCTAGCTGCTGTTTATTAAATACAAGGGTGGGTGGGTTCTGTACAGTGTAACTGGCTGACTAACTGCCTACCTACCTCCATTGAAGTCATCTGTGAATTCTTCTGGGAGGCTTGAGAATTGGTCAGCCAATGTATAATTGATATTAACATGCCAAGGACAAACAAACAAGTGGCTCCATGCAATTATACTGCGCCAGCTCTCTATCATCATACATAAATTGTGAAATACATTAGTGTTTATAAGATAGTGATTC
>Ga0307515_10005149_pt1 | contig 26586 bp, 22 predicted proteins | sample 17_EM_MG_FD_194513 | JGI IMG/M metagenome (GOLD analysis project Ga0307515, IMG submission 194513) | Populus trichocarpa ectomycorrhiza microbial communities from riparian zone in the Pacific Northwest, United States - 17_EM | ecosystem: Host-associated > Plants > Roots > Unclassified | place... | reverse complement strand
TCTTATCACGATAAGTCTTAGCATACCCTAAATAATTTTTTAGTTGCCTTCTTTATTATTATTATATAAAAATAACTAATTTAAACCTAGTAAATAAAGTTATATTATCCTTTTTTCTAAATTTTAGTAAGTGGCTCTATATATGGCTCTACATCCGGCTCTGCGCATGGAAGCTCTGCATACGGAGGCTCCGCACGAAGCTCTACACGAAGCTTTGCACGAAGCTCTGCACGAAGCTTTACACGAAGCTTTGCACGAAGCTCTACACGAAGCTCTGCACGAAACTCTGCACAAAGCTCTGCACGAAGCTTTGTACGAAGTTCCGCACGAAGCTCTGCACAAAGCTCTGCGCGAAGCTCTGCACGAAGCTCTGTATACAAAAGCTCTGCGGGTAGAAAAGCCCCGCATAGGGCACTTTATCCTTATCGATTGCGATATTTTATGCATTTTCTATTGGATAAGGATATTTTATGCTCGCTTATTCGCATTATCCAAAACCACACTGATCTTACCGGCGTACTACCCTAGCAAGCAGTCCCGCCTATTAGTATACTAATACGTATATTCGTTCTCCTAAGCTATACAGTAGTCTCTCTAGCTAGGACGTAATCCTACCTATTTACTAGGTGTACTAGGGGTTAGAGCCCAATTAAGGGGTAAGGTCCTTAGAGCTATCAGTAGCTAACTACGCACTTTACCCTATAGGAGGCCAATAGCAATATAGGGGCGCAATACCCTATATACCACCAGTTCCCGTTTCGCGATACCTATAGGAGCCTCCTTATAATAGGCCGACCGTATCTTACAGAATAGGTTATAGATTAGGTCCCGTGCTAGGCGACCTACCCTACCCTATTCTACTAACCAAGCTTATATCCCCCCTTTTTATAAGCTGGCCTATGTCTCTAACTATCGAGTCCTCGTCCAACTAGCCTATGTTTCCTCTAAAGCCTCCCCCATATGTGTATCAGGTTACATACACCACGCCTATTAAGACCCTCCTATGAATCGCCTTATATATATATATATCAGATTGCGTGCATCACGCCTATTAAGACTCTCCTATAAGTCGCCTTTGACGCTATGGGGCCGTCGAAGCTGTCCTGTGTTTCCGCTGCCTAGGGCTTTGCCCGTGTAGCCACTTATAGTGGCCCACCTCATCGAGCCGTCCAGTATCTGCCGCGTCGCTGTCGCAGCGCTGCCATCCGGGTCGCGCGCACCACGCCTATTAAGACCCTCCTCTGGGTCGCCTGGGTATACCGGATCGACCCTCGTAGAGGGGCCTTAACGAGTTCTCTAGGCAGGGCCTTAACAAGTTCTTCGCGGTGGCCTTGAGGCCTTAATAAGTTTCGTACGAGGTGCCTATGACGCGTTAACCTTAACAAGTTCTTATAAAAGGAGGTTCCCTACGCCCTCGCCGCGTTCCTTTTGCAGTCTCAGAGCTAGTACAAGCCCAAGGGTGTCCTGTTGTACGCCTAGGGTGCATCCACGTCAACTGGCTGGATAAGGCTGGTTTCGGGCCTGGCTGCGAGCCAGGTAGTCGTACATCGGGTGGTTTTCGTATCCCAGTTTCCCTTGATAGGCCTCCCTAGGTGGCAGAGCGGGAGTCTCAAGCGGAGACAGTGGGGCTCCTCTGGTCCTCTGAAATCACGAAACCTAATTCATGAATTGGCGGAAGATATTTTCATAGGCTGGAGTAATAGTATTATGCAAGTTGCAAAGCTTCCTTTCTCGCATACCAATAACCGGGATTAGATTGCCCATGCTCCGTGATAATTCTAACTCATGCTGAAGGAACATAGTAAATGGGCTTTCAACCTTTTTGCCGTTCCCCCAACCCCTTCCTTCCCTTCTTCTTCTTCCCCCGCCTCATAACATCGCCAAACCCCCGAAAATTCGCATTACGCGCCGGATACGACGGCCTGCCCTTCAAATCCTGCTCCAGCTTCGGCCTCACATTGAACGCCTCCGTCTCACTCTTCAGCGCTCGCCCCTGATCCAGCCAGTGCTCCAGCTCATGCCGACGCATCAGCCGTGCCCCCGCAACCCCATGCTCTCTCTTGAGATGAGCGCCCACCTCTGCGAGACTGCTAAAAACTTCGTCACGGCGTGTACAGCACGGCTCGTGGTCGCAGAAGAGCTCGGCTGGCTTGCCGGGCCCGGCTTGGGAGTCGGCGATGAGCTCAATGGAATGCTGCTCGATGCCATGCGTGCGCAGGTCTGCGCGGGTGGCATAGATTCTGGAGAGGGCGTTGGAGGGACATGCCTTTTCTGGGCAGGTGTAGATGAAGTCGGTGGCGAATTGCTCCCACCGTTCGGTTTCAGCTCTTCGGCGGCGTATGGTTACTAGATCCCATGCCACTCTTAACAACTGTGCGTGGACCTCTGGCTTTTGCATGTATGTTTTGGTTTCTTGTTCTAAGAAGGCTTTTGTTCGGCTCCCGTCTTTCCTGGGCTGCCATTCATTAAGCGGCTCATCTTTTAAACCCGGGACGTTGAAACGGTGGATGGGGACTTTTCTACCATATGTTGATAGAAGATTTTGGTGGGTTTTCTCTGACCTTACAGTGAGGTCTCTTGCCATGTCGTTGAATGGGCCTGCTGCTTCTGTACGACGTCGACGTCTCTGGATTTTAGTCTTGTTGAAATTGTCTGATTGGACCCACTCAAGTGATGAGCCTGGGGCGACCGATCGACGCCGTTGCCAGTCGATGGTCCGCTGCAGCTCGTGCACATCGTCCTGTGGGTCCGGCGCACCACTACCGATCGAAAGCAGCAACTGTGGATACTGTTCGTGGAGGAGTTCAACTTCCTCGACAGCTATTACAGACGGGTTATTTGCTAACTTTGTGGCGTCTCGGAAGACGAGAGATCCAATATTGACAGGTAGAAATAGGTTTTGGGTTGCGAGAGTAATTTTTGCAACGTCAAAGAGGGATGGCAATATCGGCGCCAGTCTACAAGACGGTCGCATAGAAGGCAGAGTATCGAAGCTATGAAACAGGCATGCTGTTCCCAAGAAGTTAGTGTCCTCCGTTTTTCGTAGGTTTTGAGCTACAACAACACTTCATACAATGTCAGCTGCGTTCACGCTACATTACTCAGGGATGAAATAGGTATTCAGCTTACGTTCGGCATTTTTTCGAATCACTTCGAAATGACTGTTCCTTCACGTCGAGGCATAAATGATTCATTCCAATATCTTTATAATCTCCTAAGATGTTCTCCAGTGCTTTTTCAAGCGTGTTTAGGGCATACTCGTGCATCATATCAGCGCCGAATAGTGATACGTCAGCTACTCCTACATACGGTTGGATCATAGCTCGGGGGACCTCTTTGGCGCCTGACCATTTACCGAAGACTTCATTACCTAAGATGTCAAGCTGCTCAAGAGCCTCGTTGATAGAAACATGCATCCGTCCCAGTGCAATAGCAGCTAGGCTGTTAGGGAAAGTTAGCAGAACGACATCGGGGTTGCGGGGATGATTGCCGAACACATACCCACCGGTCCCGGCTCCAAAGATGTAGTCAAAGTAATGGCTAGGATGAAAATTGGACTTTAGCAAGACCGAAGGCCTTTTAGAGAAGCTCCGGGGGTCTGGCGGTGTATTGTCCGTTTCAAAACGTTCCGCTGCTTTTGTCAGAGAATGGCCAAGCCAAGGATAGTCTGCGCTTGTTTCATTCGTATGAAGTGGATGCATATAGGTGGTAACTTTCAACTACGTTTTGTTACGAGGCGGTTAGGAAGCAAGGCTTGTAAAATACTCACGTCCTCTTCAGGTTGTGAATTACTCTCAATTGACGCAACGAGATCCATGATATTTCTCAGGATAAGTAAGGACGTGTATACTCTAACCCCACCGCCATCTACATAGTATATTAGCGCTCTGACGCAAACTAAATTCCTTCGATCTAATATACCAAGTGAGAGGATAACTTTCCTAGACCACGGGCTAAGAGGATGAGAGTCGGAATTATCAACAACGGAAGTTCGCGGAAATGCGCTGTGAGGTAATGGTGGACTGGTATTTCGAAACCGCAGTGTAGGATCCTTCGATGCTGAGGGTCCTAAAACCGGTTCCGTTGTGCGGCTTTTTTGCGCATTTTGGGCGTTCGCAAGCTCCTCTCGAAGCCTCCAGACAGCGCCCTCCTTGGTCTCAACCGACAAAAAAGACAAAAAAGGCGCGACTTGGCCGTTGAGGCAGTCAACAGATTTCTGAAGCTGGTCTAGTAGCTCGGCTCTGAAACCCCGAGCAGTGCTGATTTCAGTTCTCTGTTTTTTGAGAGCGTGTGAATATTATCATTACATACTTTTGGGAAGAATGTTCTGCATTACTACAAGCCTCCTCTACCTTGCTCAAATTAAAGTCAATATCTCCTAAGAAGAACCGCATTGCCTGTGTAAGATTGGTCGATTTCATTTCAAGCAGATCGAGTACTCCTCGATCGAATTTAATTTCATTACTCCAATGTCTTAGCTTCAACAGCATATCGTCCAGCATGCGGGCGAAATCTGAATCCTTCACAGCATGTGGGTTGTTGTCCAGCAAGGCTTGAAATCGTCTAACAATCTGCTGAAAAAGCTCCGAAAGAAAAAGAGGTGCGTGGCCTTGCGAGCCATTGGGGGTCGCGTTGTCCATAGTGCTGCCTTGACCAGCTCCTTGATGGACCGGTAAAGTCGATGAATCGAGACGCCAGTCAAGTTCTCGTTGATACGGGACATACGTGATGAGTATTTAGATGGCGGCAGCCTTTCTTGAATTCATCATCTGTCAAAAGTCTGCTGCTGACCATATTCCCTAACGTGGTTAATGGGGTTTTGACCGCTCCCTGGGTTATGACTGATTTGAACACCAAAATTCGTCGAATTGGCCCCCGAATGTCGCCGGTTGGCTCGGGCTCCTTATCTGAGGACTCTTCGTCATTTAAATTGCTGATATTATTGTCCTCCTGCCCTTCCTGGGGGTCCTCTAGCAGAGCAGCTTCTTCTGCCACCTTCTTGGCGGTCTTTTAAAGTTTGCTTGATGCCTAGAGCGGCAGTATACTTTTTAGACAATAAGCTAGCTATAAAAAGAAAGCGGTCTACTAGCGCGGTCATAACCCCAGGTAGCGGTCAAAACCCTTGCCTCAAGTTGCGGGGTCTGACCGGGCTGTGAGACAGGGTGGCTTGCCAATACTTCGCTAAAGGACTTCAAGCCGGCCTGCCAATGCTCCAGCTGAGGAACGCCGACACCGCAACTCTTGAGCTGCTCTACATAACAGGACAAAGCCTCGTTGCCTTCTCGGTAATAATCATGCTGAGAGGGCGGACCTGGGTGGCGGAGCAAAGGCCAAAAGGTTTGCTGAGCCGCATGTTTCAGGAAGGTCTTCTCAAGAGGCCCCCAACCCGTTCAACTCAAGGTTCCTGTGACTTCTCCTGTCCACGCGATGACGGATCCGTTGTCTATAGTTAGTGCAGCAACCGGATTAGCATTGGGCACTCTTGGATTTTTACTACAAACTATTACCTTACTCGAGCAGGCCGGTCGCGACTATCGGAATTGTCCAGGGCGTCTTAGCGACTTCAAGCGACAGCTGTGGCAGTGCGAGGCCCAACTGGAGGACTGGAAGACGAGGTGGGATGGTTTCTCGAACGAAACCTACAAAGCATTCTGGGGAGACAGCTATGAGGATATTAAGAACTGGTGTGCAGATACGGGAAAGCTATGTGATGAGATTGGGAGAGAACTCCGTGGCGGGGGAAATTCTGGGAAAGCGAAGGCCGCCGTCAAGCGCGCCTGGTCCGTGTTGACGATGAAAGGCTCCTCCAAAAACGCGAAAGCACGACTAAAAGCTAACGGAAAAGTATCGACTGTAGCGAACGGCCAACCCACTGCAGGCTTGAAGCAAATAGCTCCTACCCAAAGAATCGCTTTCGCGTTATATAAAAGCGGGAAATTAAGGCAGCAGCTGGATGACCTGAACAAGGCTATTGATAACTTGGACAAGTTCTCCCGGATACAGTTTAGACGGCAGCAACGTAGTAACTCAACCGATCCCCCAACTAGAGATGAGTTGAGGAGGGTGGAGCGTCTAATGAAGTTTGTAGAAGGCCTTACAAGCTTTGCAGGACGCGTACACGAAGCGCAAAAGGGTCTTGACTCGGAAGAAAAGACACGATTATGGGCTTTGGAGCTCAGGTTGCCTGATAATAAAGGTAACGCTTTTCAATGGGATGCAATGGGTGAAATTGGTATAGACTTCACATTGCACGTGAAGGACCAACAGTCCCAGTGGGCCTCGAGAAGGATTCGCATATACCACCATCGCCACTCTAATCCGGATGTCGCATCTTTGACCAAAGCGATCACTGAAGGTCTGCTTGACGCAACACTTGACTCTAAGGGCAAGGCAAAGCAAGGCTTTGGAGTTCTCGATCCATCGACTGGACAACGTTCGCATTCGTATAGGAAGCTTCTCCAGGATGGGATCTTGCGGGACAAGGGAGTATACAAAGCTTGGGAGGGCGATCGCGCTAATCTAATATTCGGATTCGTAAATTGGACCATCTTACTCTGGGAGACGAATTGGACCACCCACCCTTGCTGCTGCGGCCTTCGGTTTGAGAAGATGCCTCTTAACGATAGACAACATACACTCACCGCCGTTGAGAAGAATGACTGCCATGGAGACCTTGGAATCAAGAAAAAGCTATTGCTACTGGGTATGGCTCTGGCAGAGCTCACAATGGCTTGCTCACTACAAATCGATAAGACCAAAGTAGCTTCAGCAAACGAATCTAATATCCAATTCATTATGAATAGAGGAAAGGGGCATGAGATAATATCTCGGGATAGGGTCTTGCAGAAAATAAGAAAAAGGTCTGGCTCGGATAGATTTACGGAGGCAGTTGCGTACTGCTTGGATAATGAATCGGTTGCAAATATGGAAGACTTTCGGGCTCCATTTATTGATCATTACATCCGCAACATTTTCGAGCCGTAAGCACCCCGAACCTAGATCACTTCGTCAGCTGACTTGAAGTAGTGTGAGAGAGTATTTTGAAACAATTCTTAAACATCGCAAGGAATCGGAGTCACTGTTGTGGTGGGGAAATCTTCTCAGTCGCTCCGCGTGGCCCTCGGATACTGTTTACGATGACGGTTCCTGAGGTAATGACCGGAAGCCATTTGGAGATCCTCCGAGGCAACCACCATGCATGCAACATCTAGCAAACTGGTGTATGCAACTTTGCGGCTAACAACTGTTTTCTCACATTCTGAGATGTATCATCAAATGATCAGAGAGAGAATTAGCCAAACTGGCTCATGGTAAAGACACTATTACCGCAGAAGTTCAAGCCTGCATTGATAATAGCTGCGGGGATAGAAAGAAACACTTCCGCTGCATCCAGATAGCGATTGTGAGAGGCAGGGAGTAGTGGAGGGGGCGGAAGTGTTGAGCAGCCACTGCCGACCGGCCGGTTCCCAACGCGAAAGGTGATTGGAGGCGAAGAAGGGAACCAACACTCAAGGGATGAAGTTGGAATAGAATCACCTCGACTTATAGGGAGCAGACGGATTTGGCTCTAGCTAGTAGAACGGATTCGATAAAATATTATCTATTTATGGAACTGACACTTTTCCAGCTTATGCATTTTGTTGTTCAATCTACCAATGATGTGTGGCCGTCTTTGTCTTCCGGGTCAATGGCATACGGCTTTATTTTCACAATGCTCATAGCTTGCTTGAACCCCCAGCAAGGGCAATGCACTCAATCTCAACAGGGACTCCCTTAGGCAATTGCTTGACGGCGACACAGCTCCTGGCAGGTTTATGCGCAAAGAATTTCTCGTAGACGCCGTTCATCTCGCTGAAATTGGCCATGTCGTCCAAGAAAACAGTTGTCTAGTTTCCCAAATAGTTAGCAAGAGCCCGCAAACCCTAGTAAGAGTATCCAGCAACATTTTGCGTGAAACCAAGCCACGCAAAACACCCAAGCTAATTGCCATGAAGCTGTTTGACTGCCATCCCATTCCACAACCTCACTGCCAGGGGCAGGGAGAGGAATCTTAACCCACCTTAACAACCCTGCTGATGTCACTGCCCGCCTCCTCAAGTATCGCTATCACATTCTCGCAGCAGCTCTCCGTCTTCTCCGCAATACTGCCCTCGATCAAATTGCCTTGCGCATCCGCGGGAATCTGGCCCGAGACAAAGATATGCGGGCCGGCTGCGATAGCTTGCGTCTAGCAACATCATCAGCACTGCACCTAAACGCCCAATTTCAAGTCTGCAATCCGCGATCCCCAATCCGAGGTTGGGATTGAGATTATATCCTCCGGCGTATGCCTGCCGTGCATTCAATAGCTCGGCCGGGGGGAGGCGCTGCGGGGGAGGTGGCGCGCGGCGGGGAGCGCGTCCCGGATGCCATGTCGCGGGTGCTCCATGCACTCCGCGCGTGCTCCTGAGTGGAAAGGGGGGTAGCAGACTGGGTGGGAGCACATACGTAGGGGCCAGCGGCTGCGTCCCGCGTGTCAGCTAAGTCGCTCTGCTATCGCGGCGCACGGAGTGGGAGTGTTACGTACGGGGGCAAGCTTTAGCGGTGAAGACTTTCTTCATGTCAGACATTTCCCGGGCGTGTAATTGGTTGCGAGAGCTGAAACTTGGCGAGTGAGAGAATACGGGGGTCAGGTATCGAGCGATGGTGGTTGCGCGACAGAGCATCGCAGGCTGGACTCTGGAGAAGGATTTCGGTTGCGTGGCTTCGTCAGATTGGTAAGGTGGGGGGCTCTCGCGTCTGGGTCGTCTTCGCCAGGGCGGGGCCAAAATCGAGGGGTACTCGAGCAAAAAAAATAATTTCTGCCGATCGCTCCGCCTGCAGGACTTTGCGCAACGCGTGTTACTTGACTGCGAGATTATGCGGCGCAGGCAGGAAAATGTGATATTTTGCTGGGCGATAGACCAAGACACGCCCAGTCTATCTGAGTATGTAGGAGAAAAGAAACGGGAAGATGCAGCTCCTCATTAGATCCCCGAGAGTGAGGATACCAAGCGTGCATCGTGGGCATCCACTCTCTATCTGCGCTGTGGATATTATTATGCAGTGTAGATGAAGAAACACAGAGAATAGAGAACGCCTTCCCCAATGCAATATTCCGTCTCGAATCCGAGACATGTAGAGGCCGCTATCGAGGAGTTTGGTACCTTCTCATCGAACTGACTGGGCCCTACGACTTCTCCTCCTGGCTCGACAGCAGTGTGTATACTGGAGCATCCAGTTTCGCTCGCCCTTTCAAGAAGTCAAGCTCAAGAATGAAGCTATAGCCCATAAGCGTGCCTCCGAGCCTCTTTACCAGCGATCCAGCAGCCGCAGCTGAACCGCCTGTTCACCCATCCGTCAGTCCACTGCTTAGATTGTGTATTGAAGCGATTAAAACATACCAGTAGCAATTATATCGTCCACGACCAGCACCTTCTGCCCCGGCTTGACAGCATCACTCTGCATCTGAAAAAAATCCTCCCCATACTCTTTCTGGTACGCCGCCGTCTCACATGGACCGGGCAGCTTTCCCTTCTTCCTAGCGGGTACAAAGCTCGCGCCCAGCCGCAGCGCGAGGCTTGAGCCGAACAGGAACCCTCGTGCTTCCAATCCAACTATCACGTCGGGCTTCTGTGCGTCTGGGAACACCTGTGTCACATGTAGCTCGAGGGCGCGTAGCAGAGCCTCATGGAGAGACGGGTTGGCGAATATCGGGAGGATATCTTCAAACAGAACGCCCGGCGAGGGGAAGTCTGGGAACTGGCGGAGCGCTTGCCGCAGTCTTATCATAAGACCGGAGAGTTCGGCGGAGCCGGCGGTGGTGGCGGCGGAGAGTCCTCTTTGGGAGGCATTGGAGGAGAGGGTGGGATCTGGTTTCGAAGCAGGAGGGTGCGAGGAGGTGGCAGGTTTATCAGTAGTCTGGGTGGAAGCAGTGGTGGTATTCTCTGGGTGGCCGTGGGGCGGGTGGTCGGTGGAGGAGATGGGAAGGGCAGACATGATAGAGAGAGGAAGGGAGGGTGGGAAGTAGCAGAAGTACCACAAAGAGCTGAGAAGATTCTCGTTTGTTAGGTTGGCGGTCTGTGAGACGCACCGGCTAACAGCGAACTGCGCGAACGGGCAAGAACCGTGGGATGGGAATATTAATGGCGTGCCCCGACAGCCCCGTACGACTGGCCTGCAAACCCTCCCAAGCACCGCCGGCCGAGTGGCAGACTGAAGAGTCACAGCGGACGCAGACCAGATTCCCTGCAGCACACATTTAGCACATTTAGCACATTTTTGTGGGACAAGTACAGGGCATGCTCAGCTCAGCGCTGCACGGCTTGCACTTGTGGCTAACGCGCCTCTTGCTTTGAATCGTCAAAGCCTAGAAAAGAAGCTTTTCACCTACCAAAGTCGACGAGGATGGTCTACTGCGGCCTCAGCCGTGCGCTCTGATAAGACGGAGAGATACCGGTGTCGGGCACCAGCGGCTTTCATCGCAAGGCTGTGGTACTTTTGGGTTACTTTTTCTACACGAGAGCAAGGCATCCCACCATGGAGGTACGTACTACCTACTTATTGATGTGCTGGAGGGATCTTTATTGCCAGCCAGGGGCGCTGCTTCAGCTCGTCAAACGCCTGCTTTATCAAGCCAAGGTGGTGCTGATATCGATTTATATCAATAGGCAGCAACGCCTCTCAATCGATCCCATAGAGCCCAAAGCAACAGGCTGTTGATGAGAGCAGGGAATAAGAAAATTCTTCTCCAGGCCCGAACGCTGCGAAAGCAAGGACTATGCGTGGGGACGACCTGGATGATGGAATCTTCACGTCAACGAAATCCCATAATGATATTATGACATGATATCAGCGCTTTCAGGTTCTTGAAACGCGTCTTGCAACGAGTGTGTTTTCTCCACATAAAAGCACGCCATCCTGCCTCCTGCATCTAGGCGCCCAAGCCATTTACTTCGGATGATTCCAGTGCTATCAAGGTGCTCGCTCACGATATGAAGTCTGGAAGCATCTCAGCTATTCGGGCCTCTAATTGGAGAAGCCGTGACTGTTGGGTACTTGGGTACCTGGCTCCCTGCTGCTGACATGCCTGACTCTACTCGCTTCTAGAATGCTGATTCGCGGCTCTAGAACGTTGAGCTGTTTTGATCGACACCCTCTTTTCGAGACGAAGGATGTATTTGCCTGCGAGCACTAATTGAGCAATTCCGAGAATCGTTGCCTCTAGGGTGCCTTGTTCCAGATATCTATGAGGGACAAAGCTGAACTCGAATTACTTGATCGAGTAGCTGGTGAACTAAAGTTTCCATCTGCATCGCGAATAATCGTGGCGTGCCCATATCCAAAACCTCGCATTTGGCTTACCTATCCCTACCTTTACCATGGCTCTCAACCCACCACCCAGCTGGCTCTGCAACTCCTAATCGGGTTAATACATCGACTCGCCGCGATTCGAGCGAAATACTGGATATACTATGCGCGGGCGAGGGTGCGGGTGTGCCCCCGGAGGCAGCTTACAGACATCAAGCAGAGGTGCCAGCACCCAAATTAGTTCGCGCGACGCCTCACAAAGCACTGCACAATCCGATCAATCGACACAGGAGCGGGTGGCAATATTTTGGGTGGTGAGAGTAGTGGTGTCGACGGCAATATTCAACAGGCTTACAAAGGCCTAGGCGACTTGCCCTTTCAGGAGAATTTTGCTGAGGGTTCCTTTGGCGCGTTCCAAATCTAATTTGGACTCTACTACTTGTACTATAACTAAAATCAAGACTTGATCGTGGTATTACAGTCATAAAAGTTACATTTTAATAATTTGATTTTCGCCAGATGTACACAAGTCAAGCACACGTGATATTCTAACTTGATTAGGGAAGAACTAAACCAATTGGGGAGGGAATGTCAATTTACCGCTGGCCTTTAAAAATATATATATAAATTAGCTTTAAATTTTTTTATGAAAAGCTTATTAAGTTATAAGTATTTTAAAGGGGTATATTAGTACTGTGATGTGTCCCGCTCCACGTCGCCATATGGCCAAAAAGGCGGACGGTGCTCGCGAATCTATCGCGACTGTTGCGGGATCCAGATATGTACTCTTAAAGGTACTGTGCACGAGGTGGGACCGTGCTGACTTCTATCAGTATTCTAAGCCACTTCTATCTACAAAGTCATGGCGTAACCTGATATCTAGACTTTCCTACATGTTTTTCCCGTCCATAACGCCATATAATGCCTCCACGTCATATGCTTCCCGTCTCTGTGTCGCTCTAACTCCATACAGTCATATTCTTCACCACACATCCCTCACCAGTCCTCTTTACCAACGATCCAACTTCGTAAACCAACTCACCAGTATCCTTGAGTACCTTAATTGCCTCGCTAGCCTTATTTCGCTCGACTACGACGATCATGCCAAGACCTGTATTCCACACGCGCGCGAACTCAAGGTCTTCAATCTTTCCAGAAGATTTTAACCACTTGAAGACTTCCGGCACTGGCCATGTTTGAGCATCCACGTCTGCGGAAAGGTGGTCTGGCAGCATTCGTGGGATATTCTCTAAAAGGCCGCCGCCTGTGATGTGTGCCATGCCTTTGACTAAGTCTTTCTCCACAACTGCTAGCAGAGGCTTTACATAAATTCTCGTAGGCGTTAAAAGGCTAGCACCAACAGTCTCGGCCTTACGCCACGGTGCAGCATCATGGAACGAAAGGCCTGCCCGCTCGACAATTTTCCGTATCAGTGAATAACCGTTCGAATGCGGTCCGTTCGATGCCAAGCCCAACAGTACGTCTCCCTCGACCATCGCGTTTTTGTCAGGCAATATAGTCCGACCCCTCTTGATTGCTCCAATTGCAGCGCCGCCCGCGTCATACTCCCCTTCCTTGTACAACCCTGGCATCTCCGCAGTCTCGCCGCCCACAAGCGCGCAGCCTGCTTCTCGGCAGCCGTCCGCGACGCCTCCAACGAAGTTCGCCGCACTGTCCACGTCTAACGTGCTGCATGCGTAGTAGTCTAGGAACATGATCGGTTCGGCGCCTTGCACCACCAAATCGTTCACGTTCATCGCGACTAGATCAATGCCTACGGTGTCATGTTTACCCATCTCGAACGCAATCTTGACTTTCGTTCCTATGCCGTCAATTGCGCCGACAATGATCGGAGACTCGGTATACCCTGCTTGCTGTAAATCAACCATGCCACCAAATCCCCCAATCTCGGCGTCTGCGCCGGGCCGCTTGGTGCTAGCTACTGCAGCCTTAATGCGCTTGACAAGAGCATTGCCAGCATCAATGCTAACACCCGCAGCGGCGTAGGTAAGAGATTCTTGGGTTTCTCTGGATGTGGGTGTGGTGCGGGTCACGGTTGTGCCCTCTTCGGCCGGTTGCAGCAGACGCCAAGCGCATGCGATGTTCTCTTTCTTGAATTGCTCGATTAGATGGTTCGCAATGGTGTCGAAATTATGGGTTGCGAGAGCCAGGATAGTCGGGCCAGCTCCGGACAGACAAATGCCTAGAAGTCCGGGGTGTGACTGTGGGGTGACCGACTGTAAAATCTCAGTGAGCCCTGGGATGAGGGTCTTGCGGTAACGTTGGTGCAGCTTGTCCTGCATAGCTCGGTAAATCATGTCTGAATCGGGTGGTGACTCTCCCAGTGCGGTTGTTAGTAGGGCTAGCCTCTGCATGTTGAATACGATGTCCTTCCGCGAATACGCTGTGGGTAACACGTCTCGTGCTTTGGCCGTCGAGACCTCAAAGTTTGGTATTACACAAATGCATTTTATTTCTGGTGCCCATTTGAACTTCTTGAAATGTCCAATATCGTGTGGCGGTTCTGGTGGCTGAAGTCCGGTATCCACTCCACCAGCGGACTCGGGTAGCACTTCGCTGAGGGGAATCTCGAGCCTTGCAAGATCTTCAGCAGCCAACTCGTTCAAATATGTCCCAACGAAACCTCCGTACAACGCTGCGGCCACGTTGTCCGGATGTCGCTCCTCCATCAGGCAGTAATCCAACATCCTGGCTTTTGAGAGGCCCAGATTGCCGACTTCGTTTGCTATGTTGACGCCAGCGACAATAGCAGCTCCTGAAGACCCAAGCCCTCTCCCCAGCGGAATAGGGTTGATTATATGTACATGCGTCTCGACGGGGAAATTGCGTATGCCGTGGCATCGTAGGACGTATATTGCGGTTCGAGTGACGAGATTCTGTTCCGCATTGAGCGGCACCGATTCTGCGTCCACACCCTCGTAGGTGAGGCAGCAGTGCAGTAGATGGTCTGAGGATGGCTTGCTGGTGACTGTAACTTGGACCTCGAGGAAGATGTTGAGCGCAAGACCGATCACATCGAAGCCGGGGCCAATGTTGGCCGAGGAGCAAGGGACTTTGATAATGGTGGTCATGTCTGCGGCTGGGGCTTTACCTTGCTCAATTGGGCCCACGTCGTGAGGTCTTGCGCTGATATCGTTCCCGCGAAAAATGTGGTAGTGGGGCCGAGTAGAAAATGAGTTGGTTACACCCTTGGCAAAGCTCTATATCTTGCCAAAACCCAAGTAGTCACGCGCAAGAGGGCCTAAATAGAATTATTGCATGTATAGCTAAAGGTAAATAAAATCTAGTTCTATAATTTATCATTCAGATTGAGCAGTTACAAAGCATGAAGGTCGAAATTGTTTCCTATAAAGGCAATTTCGCTCAATCGCCACCAACTGTGCATAGTAATTGTAGCGAACGGCTATGGCTACACGCAAGGACCTTTTTGGTTGCCCCGGAGAATCGCTTTGGTTGGCTAGGAGAATCAAATTAAAGACGTACGCTTCCTCTTCTCCCCCTTGACTACGCCTCCTTTGTGGCCGCCAAAACGCGAATCCAACGCTCTGCAGAGAGGTCGATGAAATTTGGCGGTACCGTACGGGTGGAAACCTTACAACATTCGACAAAGACCACAGCACTGCGGAGGGAGGCCGATAGAGGCGTTCGCTACGATTGCTATCTACAGTTGGTGGCATCCAAGCGAATTGAACGTGTACCGAGTCTGCAACCCGCCAAAGGGGGCGAAGCTGGTCTGCAAATGGCTATCACCGATATCCGCGTAGAAAGTTTAGCGGTGGTGCTGCGCCGCTATTAGGGATCTGTGGCGATGGTTGTGGCTTACTCACACATGCACTGGCTGCCTAAAAGTGCACTCCATCCAACTTCCCACTTTTTCTCGCGATATTTCTCCTCTTGAGGGCTTTAGATGCAAGTCGGTGGAAAGTCCGACAAGAATGCTGCACTTATCAGCATATGGAGTGAGCAGATTGCCCTCGTGCCAATAGAACACGTCCACCTGTCTTATGTACCTGAGTCACGGGGTGGGCGTTTCGACGACCACTGACCACTCACAGCGTTCAGCCCCGTCCTCCCAGAGAATTTGGGGGTACGGGACTTAGGCACCAGCTGTACGGTCAAGCGATGGCTCTCTAGTGTCTGAGGCTTTACTCCGTCTTTGAGTCAGCCTTTCTCTGAATTCACAGGCCTGTGCAATTTGCATATCGAACAGGCAACAACACGACGGCCTTAAAAAGGGCGACCATCTGCAGACAACTCCAGTTCCTCATACCACTCTGTATTGCAATCTCCCCAGCCAAAGAGTATCAGTTTGCTCATCCAACACCAATCTGACACTCTATCAACTCACTCTTCCCTCCCTCATCACATCCGCAGTCGTGGCTCGCACCACCCAGACTGCCAGGAGCACCACTGGTTACAGAGGCAGGGGTCTCAATTCTCTCAATAGACGTCTCCGCGGCCGCAGAATGGTTTCAGAGCGAGTTGAGGAGTACTCCTCCTCGGAAGAGGAAGAGGTCACTACCGTCACCAATGGCATTAAGAATACTGTTATCACTAATGGTGTCTCAAATGAGGAAGCCGAGGGTGATGGAAAAGAAAAAGAAACATCCGAAGAGCCAATTGAGATTGGAATGCAGTGCGGTTTGAAGAATCTCTACTCTGGCAAAGAGGACAAGCGAGGCCGCTTCCAGTGGCAAGACAAAATCCCCGAAGATGTCGGCAAACCCGCCGAGGATGCTGAGACTGCTAAATGGGCACTTCTCGTTCGAAACGTCAAGGTTTACAACGATCCTCGGAAAGTTCTTGCCATCCATTCAATCGTTGTCCAGAGCCCTCTGCTCAAGAAGCTTCTCGAAAGCGTCCTCAAGGACTATCCAGGTGTGACTGTTGGACTTCAGCGACTTGAGTTTTCCGGCAAGTTCGAACCCATCATCCACCGATGGTCTCAACTGAAGGAAGCTATTTCGCAAATTGGTGATGAGACAGAAGATCAGCGAAAGACTAAGGAACATGCCGAGCTCTTCCACAATCTTCTCAAATCAGAATTCAAAAACCTAATCGATGCCTCGCAAGATATGATGTCGAAGGGCGTCATGACATACGAGTATCTCTGGACTTTATTCCAGCCTGGTGCAACGGTCTATGCTCGGCAAGATGGTCAGGAAACTGCTATGAAGCTTCACGAGACCAAGTACGGCCAGGACCGAAACGGCAACCCTTGCTTCTGGCTCACTTGCAAATACATAGACTGGGATGGTGCTAAATTTGGCACTAACAAGCTGAATTTATCCATCCCTATTTACTCAGGTACTCGCTCTATCACTCAACTTGCTGTCTATCCTATCAACTATCATCACGATAAGGATGCTCTCCGGACGCGTTTGATTGAGCGGGGAGCCAAGGCGGAATCGCTTGCTGGCTCACACTACAAGTCATATCACGGGATCGGCTGGAAACGGGGTACTTTCGGGACGAAAGACAAGTACAACATTAAGAGCCGCATTGTTATCGACACTTACGGATGGAACCGGTTCAATCCTAGCTTCGCCATTTTCGTCACCCCTCTCAATCAAAGAGACCCAGTTGTTGGAGGTACTAGTGGGGGGGATGGAGATGATGGCGAGGATGAAGACAACTATGATGATGGCGAAGACAACGATGGCGGAATGCCTATCGACGGCCAATTTGCGGACGAAGATGACGAGTCTCGACGCATTCCGTTGACCACTGACCAGAAGCTCATCTGCACTCCACTTCTCCGCGGCTACTCTCTCAAGAACAAGCTGTGGCTCAATTTCTTCGTAAACTGTGTCAAAGAAATTGAGTGGCAGACGGGTGCCTTCGATAGCCTTGTACTGCCTTCCAATCAGAAGGATCTGATTCTAGGCTTCACCGAGTCTCAGCGCAAGTACAAGGAGTCATTCGATGACGTCATTGAAGGCAAGGGCAAGGGCATTATCCTTCTGCTATGTGGACCTCCAGGCGTTGGCAAAACGCTGACTGCCGAGTCGGTCGCAGAGGAGATGCGTGTCCCTTTGTACATGATGAGTGCCGGAGACCTGGGTCTCGATCCGCGGAACGTCGAAACTAAACTGCAAAACATCCTAGAAATGTGTACAAAATGGAACGCCATTCTCCTCCTGGATGAGGCGGATGTTTTCCTTGAGCAGCGGTCACTTCACGAGTTGGAGCGTAACAAGCTTGTTTCCATCTTCCTACGAATCCTAGAATACTACGAGGGTATCATGTTCTTGACCACAAATCGCGTAAACACCTTCGATCCTGCCTTCCAGTCCCGTATCCACATCTCTCTCGACTACCCGGAGCTCTCCATTGACTCCCGTCGCCTCGTCTGGAAGAACTTCCTCGCCGGCTCGCAGCAGCCGAACACCATCTCCAGCCGCCAGCTCGACCAGCTAGCACTTATGAACATGAACGGCCGACAGATCAAGAATGTCCTGAAGACAGCTCAATTGCTTGCTAGCAGGAAAGAAGCGAAATTGAGCTACGACCATGTTATGACTGTGCTGGACGTGACGCAGCATTTGCACAATAGCACACAGGAGAACGAGAGGACTCGCGCGAGCATTTTCTGTTGATCATTTGAAGGAAGCTAGAGTTATTTATAGATTTGTTTACTTATTTTGGGTCGAGAGCTGCGCATTTCTTAAGGCTCTCCCAACGAGCGTGTAGTCTTGCATTTTCTTACGTTCCTTTGCTGGTCTACGGACTTGGATTATTTTTTGTCTCTTCGGCTTACTCTGGCACTAGACTTTCACGATGCTGGTATGGACGGCGCTGCTGGAGACTGATGTTCCCTGTTAATAATATACGAATAAACGAAATCATTACAATATGTCTAGGGAGAGTATGCTTTTTGAGCTTTAGATGTCAAAAGTCCAATCTCTTCCGCAATGGCCTGGCCTAGAAACCTTCGCAGCCGCTACACTCAAGTAATCAGGTTAGCGCTTCAAATGTCGCTCAAGCAGCACGTCCTTCTACTCAGTTTTGGCCTCATAATGAGCATACTCGAAAAGTGCACTGATGAAACCATAGATTTGTTCGTTTTCCTAAGGGCTTATTCCGGTTAGCTTCCTATCTACGCGCCGTTCAGTAAAGTCGACCAAACTCCGTTGGCGCTACAATATACTTGCGCATCTCGTAACATGCATATCAATCTACTATGTGTTACAAATCTTTACTACAGAGGTTTGGGCTATGTCGTCCACGGTCCTGGTATCAACATACCTTTTTAAAATTCTTTATAACTTTAATAGTTATAATAGCTATTTATATAAAATTTTAAATATAATTTATCAAATAGTAAATCAAGCTTTTTATAAAATAAAACGACCTGGTGGCAAAATGTATGCCAAATCTGGCGGTAATGACCGTAATTTTTGGGGGGGGGGGTTTGCCAGCCAATTCCTGACTTAATCTGCGTCCCGCTCTAATCCCTTTTAAGCACTAACTCCACCCTGTCGGTTACATCTATCTCGCCCATCTCACCTATTGACACTATTGACCTTATCCCCGTCGACCCCATCGACCCATTAACCACGCCTACCCCACCCTGCTATCGTAGATAAGGTCAATGGGACTCGACCGTCGCCGCAAAGATTGTTGAATGTGTGATTGCTGTTGAAGAGAGCGGCCTTTCCTAGCACCATCACGGCGACAGAAAAGCTGCACAGGTTTGGATTATTAAATTCCACGAAAGTCTTTACGCTACAGTTGATACAATTATTGGACTGGACAACAGATTCCGCTAAGCTAGACTTTGGAAAATTCCAAGGATTTGTGCCAAGGTAGCCGAAGTGTAGATAGTATGCGAACTATCAATGAGTGCACCTCTCATTACCCAAATTATTTTATATGGGGTACTAATGTTACGGTTTATGTTCGAAGATGTCTTAAAACCCTTAAATAGCTTCTCGAAAGGCTCTGGTGATTACTAATATTACTAAGTACTAAGTAATAGTATTTTAAGCGTCTGATCTAATGGTTCTATACAAAGGCAGATAGACGGACAAATATATCACCGTATTACTACCAAGCATCTAGCCAATTTCCATGTTTTAAGCTACCTAATTCTACCATTCTCAAAGCAACCGGAAGGTAAGGCAAGTTGGGAAGTAGAAACGGACAATCGCCAGCATTGCTCTCGTCAATCTTCTTTCCTCAAAATCAACGTCCAAACCACATCGCAGAGAAGGCCACAGTTTCTAGTGATCAAGCTGCCATCGCCATGTCGAATCCTACTCCAGGCTTTGTCCCCGTCTCGGCCGAAAAGACGTTTAGCTCCTACACCCAGGACCAAGGCGCGAATTACGCCCAGAATCGCACCGACTACCACCCTCTAACCTGTACAAAACCATCATCGACCACCATACTTTCACCGGCGGCCAGCTCAACACCCTCCTCGATGTTGGCTGCGGTCCGGGCACCGCTGCCCGCGCGCTCGCACCGCACTTCGCCTACGCCATCGGCCTCGACCCGTCCGAGGGCATGATCAACAACGCCCGTTTTCTGGCAGGCGCCTCGTCCTCATTAAATACACGAATTGGGTGGGTCAAAGGTACCCCTGATCTAAGCTTGATATGGTGTAGTGATCGACGCCAGGCCGACACTACCGTCGAGTGTAGCAGAGGCCTCGCTCAAGGTGTTGGCTAGTCGATGGGAATTGCCAGGAGGTTGGCGTATCACTTCCACTGTGGCTGCTTTTTGGGTTTCGTAGAGTACTGCACCTGGATGGCCCCTAGAGCCCGGTGCGGGAGAGCATTATGGATCTCGTTCCATGAGCAACCCCTCTCCTTCATCTTGAGTACCGTCTTGTTCTCTTTTGGTTTCCATGGGACGCGTTTTCTCTTTGCAGCCTCTGCGGATGTCTCATTAGTATGCATACCCAACGCTTCGGAAGGGACCGGGAGATGGAGGTGCTCCGGGATATGTGGCAGCTGGAACTCGAGATTATAAACCGTCTCCTTCCCAATCCTGGTGCGTTTAAGGAGACCTTGGAAAGGCCATTCTTGATACACCGCGATTGATGCCGGCTCTACTCTAGCCGAAGGACTTCGAGAGGTTTGCGGAGTTGGTAGATGCCCGTAGTCGGCTTGGGATCGCGCCTCGTTCATTTCAGGTCGTGTGGTCGAGGATGGCGAGAGGCTGTGAGGTTGTTTGAGATGGTGTTTTGGGCTGTAAGAAGCAAACGATGGGTAACAGTGGCCGAAATCCGAGGGCGGCTTCGGCTGCTTTGCTGGCTGTAGGTCCCGTCGCCCTCGACCTCCTCATTCGTTTCATGACTACGATCGCTGTCTTCGGAGTGGTGTATGTCGCTGCTGGCCTCTCGATTCATGCCATGGCGCCCCCGCTTCTCTGCCCGCTTCTCCGCCCGGGCCGGATAGAGCAGAGGACTGGGACTTCAAGGGGCTCGTGAAGTATAGCGGTGCTTCTCGTTGATCGGAGTCGTTAGATGCTTGAGATAGACTTAAGACTGTGCTTAGCTCAAGGAAGGGGGAGAAGAGGCTACTTGAGAGAGATTCCGTTAGCGACATCTTCCTTAAGTTCTTCTAAACTAAGATTCTCTTTAATTAGCTACTTACCTCTAAGCTCAAAGAGTAGCGAAGGGCTGAGTGAAATTCTCAATTGATCCTCAGTGATCCAGGTAGAGGGCTCATAGAGATCGAACATATCGACCAGGTACTAGAAAACTTTCCTGCCCTTGCGCCGGCTAGAGCGTATTTGGCGAACTCGGAAAATGTCCCTTTGTGCTTGTAGGACCAAGCCTTATCAGGATTTCTTACCAGGTAGTAGCGTTGATGTCTGTATATCGTCTTCGTTGGCCCAAGGATTAGACCTGTTTGGATGTTCACCCTGTAAGACTTGGTACTGGGTTGTCTTTGTCTGGCGTCTAGCATGCTGCCGGACCGTATCCCATGTAGTCGAAAACGTGGCTGGCAGGGCCTTGGTGGCTTTCTTGTCCTTAGAATCGTCCGCGTCGTCTAGCTCTACCAGGTCCTGCTCAGTGATGGCAATAACTATAGAATCATAATCACCACCACCCTGAACCTCGCTTTTACTAGCCTCGTGCCATTGCCTAGTTTTTCAAGCCATCCTGTGTTCATCTGTGCTGTTTTTGTAAATTATTCATCCCGAAATCGTATCACGTATCTAGTCTTGGTTGTTCCAACTCCCATTATCTATGTGTCATTAGTTTCGTTCGTGTTCAGGAGGGCGTTTCGGATGTAGGTGTTGGCTGCGGCCGTTGGAAGATAACTAGTAAAGGTGGTGTCTGTGGTATTTGCATCGTCAGGTCTCGCTTGCGTGCTAATTCTAAGGTATCTAGGTTCTCCGTTTGGAAATTGGTTGCTCGTTGTTTGGGAGAGGGGCGGCTCGCGCCCGACTCTGCCACTGACGCCCATGATCGCGTTGGTAGGAGCGATGCTGAATAGGCACTTAGCTCTGTTCGCAGGTATTGAATTTCTTCTCGGAGTTCGGTGTTCTGGTTCTTCGGGTTTTGCCGTTCTGATCTCGGCGACGTCGGTTCTGGTTCTGGCATTCTTGATGACGTCGTTTTGTCGTGTTATGGTCTCCTTTAGGTTCACAATAAGCCACGCAACTTCATCGGGGTTTGTGCGCTTCCTTCGCCCCCGCTTGAGAACTCGAAGCTAGGAGTTTTGTTGGTTCCTGTGAATATGACTGTGTCGTTTCTGCGTCTCCTGAGCCCTCTCGTGATTCTTCTGAACTCCGATAAACTACACCCTCTCGTCAATTCCGGTTGTTAGCGCCTTTACTAGTGACGCCTTTCGGGCGGAAATCCTCATATAGATTAGTATGAGTTTCCCCGTCTTGGCAGCGAGCTTCGAAAGACCTCAATATTAAAAATTTATGAAGCCTTTTAAAACTAATGATTGTATGGTAGATTGCCTATATACGAATATTTCTAAAGTTACAGTAATTAAATAAGTGTCTAAATGTCTCCTTTAAGCTTCTAATAGTCCTCTAAGCTCCTAATCGTCTTCTAAGATCTTAATCGTCCTCTAAGCTTTCTATTATCCTCTACCACTTAGTAGGTCCCCCTTCTGCTTTAATTACTGCCTAAAGACGTGCAGGCATAGAAGCAACTAGATCCTTAAAGTAGCAGGCCTCCAGATTCTCCTATTTAGATTTAATGGCTGCTTATATTACTTCTTTTATTAACGGGCGAGGCCTCCGCTTAGCTATTTAAGTCTTTATTAAATTCTAAACGGCCTTAATTAGGTTAAGATCTGGGCTGTTTGCTAGCCACTAAAGTAACTTAATATTGTCTTCCCAGAACCTAGTAATAGTAATATAAGCTTTATAACAGGGAGCTCCGTCTATTTATATAATTATTAGGGTACTTCTAAATTCGTAATTAGGGAAATATATACCATACTTAGCGTTATAGAAGTTATAGAATTTTTTAAGCTTTGGATAGATACAATCTAGAAAGCCCTACGCTATAATATTGCCCTATTTTTTCTTATTCTAAAATAATAGAGGCCCTTTTTCTGCGAAGTTACCTAGGCCGAAAGCAAGCTATTTTTAAACTAATCACCGCTGGAAAGGTCATTCGGACGCAAGAGCTGGCAATCGTCGTGACAGAGGCTTGAGGAAGGTCGTGATAGAGGCTTGAGGAAGTTGAGGATTGTCACAAACAACGCGTCGGCGGCTTAGAAGAGGGGTAGGAAACTAGAAGACGTGTTGTTACTTAGTAGACTTCCTGAGTCAGGTTCCTTACCGCGTGGAGTTCACCAATACACCTAATCATAATACGGCTGGCAGAGGCGTCGAAAAGCTTCAAATTGACTGTCAGGTGAGGTTGTTCGGCAGTCTCCTCCTGATATTCAGCACATTGCGGCCCCAACTCTCTCCCTCAAAATCTTTTGCGGAAGTACTTCACCGACGAGTGTGGATGGATACGCCAATCGCGCCGGTCGGGCTGGCCCTCTTAAGTGAGCCCAAGGACGCGGTGGTTGAGTAAGTCTGAAAATATCAAAGCTCGCCAGTCCGTTAAATTTGACCTAAATCAGCGTAGTGCTCGTCCACGGTCTTCAAGGACATCCGCACAAGACTTGGACCTCAGACCCAAAATCAGCTCAGAAGAACTCAAGGCAGGCTCTAGCTCCACTAAAAGTCCATAAAAGAGACAAGACTCGAGCGCTTAGTCCCTTTCGCTTATTCTCGAAGCACACACGGACGGAGTCTGGAAGATCTATTAAAGAAGAAGCCTTAGAAAATGTCGATGAAGAGAGAAACCAGGAAGCGAAGGCGAAAGACGTCTTTTGGCCGAGAGACCTGCTCAAGGTGGACTTTCCCATGGCTAGAATAATGACTTTCGGATATAATACCAATATTAGGCAAGGTTACAAAGCAGCGAATCAAGGCAATATCTTCTCCCATGCGAGGGATCTGCTGTATGGATTAGAGGTAAAGAGGAGGCAAACACCGAACCGAGACCTCGTCTTTATTGCGCATTCGCTTGGCGGGATATTGGTCAAAGAAGTCCTTCGGCGCTCTGAAGTCGATCCGGACCAAAGGATCGCCAAAATCTTTAGGTCAACTACTGGAGTATTCTTCTTCGGCACCCCCCATAGAGGCAGCAGGGACTGGGCCTCATTTAGAGAAGGTGTCGCCGCCGTTGCAAGCCGTATATTGGGCGTAGACGTAAATACTCAGGTCATCCATGCTCTATTGCCTTCTGGCCCTGAACTTGAGATCTGTCGGGAATCATTCACAGCCCAATGGGTAAAACGTGGGGACGATCTTACCGTAAGGACTTTTCAGGAGTCAAAGGGCGTTACGGGCACCCGATGGGGAGGGTTTAATCAGCTGGTACTATAGTGTCTTACCTTAAGTTTTGCAGCTAACAATATAATAGATTGTGCCTCCCGACTCCTCTACCCTGGATCATCCTGGTCAGCGCGCTCGGACGATAGAGGCGGACCATATAGGAATGGTCAAATTCAATGGGAAAAATGACAAAGCGTATGAGATGGTGAAGGAGGATATTAAGGAACTAGTTACTAGGGCGGATAAAGCGGTGCACAACCTTATATCTGGTATGTAGTTTAATGCTCTTAAAGCCGCTAATTATCTAATTATTAAAAGATCAACCAAAAGAGCAGGAGGAAGTAGAATGGAGTGAAGAGGATTGCAAATGCCAACAACTACTCCGAACTTCGGACTATGAAAGCTACAGAGACAGAAACCCCGATCGAGTTAAAGGGACTTGCCAGTGGTTTCTAAAGCACTCTAACTTCCAAACATGGCATCAGAGCAATACATCGAGTCTACTTTGGGTCTCGGCGGATCCCGGCTGCGGTAAATCAGTTCTATCTAAATCCCTTATAGAGAAGGAGCTAAAAGCCACCGAGTCACGCGCTACTTGTTACTTCTTCTTTAAGGATGACGACGTTAAACAAAAAAGCGTAACCCACGCGCTCTCCGCTCTATTACATCAGTTATTCTCGCAAAGGAAGTTCCTCATCCAGTACGCTATCCCAGATTATAAAAGTGAAGGAAACCTACTACCTACGTTATTTCACAAACTATGGGCGATCCTCATTAAGGCCGCGACTAATCCCAAAGCTGGCGAAGTCGTTTGTATTTTAGATGCTCTCGACGAATGCGAAGAATCTGGTCGATACGACATTATTAAAGCCCTCAGCGCTTTCTACAAGAAAGCCAACAACACTGAAGGAAATCCATCCAAGTTCAAATTCCTAGCCACTAGCCGCCCTTACCTTGACATTGAACGGCGATTTACAGAGCTGACGCACGACATACCTTCTGTGCACCTGCAAGGCGAAAAAGAATCTAAAGCGATCAGCGAGGAGATTAACCTTGTTATTCGATTTGAAGCGCACAAGAAAATTGGATTAGAGCTAAAGCTTAACGACTCAGAAAGATCCTTTCTAGAACGCAAGCTTTCGAGCATGCCTCACCGAACCTACCTGTGGCTAAAACTTATTCTTGAAGTGATCCGCAGCCGAACGAGCGTTACCCAGAAGGGAATACAACAGATCGTCTCCAACTTGCCTACCACGCTGGAGGCGGCGTACGAGGCGATTCTCGAGAAAAGCTCGGACAAAAGGCGTGCGCGGAAACTTCTCTGCATTGTCGTCGCAGCAGTCAGGCCACTCACGTTAAATGAAATGAATATTGCACTTGCTATCGAAGATCACCACAGATCCTCTAAAGACCTCGACCTCGAGGACGAGATACGATTCGAAGGCACCGTCCGACATCTCTGCGGGCTCTTTATCAGCGTTATAGATCAAAAGGTCTATTTAATTCACCAGACAGCAAAAGAGTTTCTCCTCGCGAAAACCGAAATGTGTAGCGGAGTATGGAAATATTCTATTGAGCCGGCCGTGTCAGAACTTATCATCGCCAGGACATGCATTACCTATCTCCTCTTTACTGAATTTAGCATTGATTTAGATATAGGAGAGAAATCACGGCCCAAAAGAGAATCTAAGGTCAAACATCACACAGATAAACATCATTACCTAGGCTATGCCGCAAGTCAATGGGCTCTCCACTACCAAAAGGCGCACGCAAGAGCAGAGCACGGAATGCTGAAATCGATTCTCGATATCTGCGACACTCAAAGCCAGCGATTCCGAAATTGGCTCTACGTATACTGGACTCTGGTTCATCGCTATGAGCCAACTCCTCGGTTCGTAGGTAGTATAATGGTAGTGTCATATTTTGGGCACGAAGCTGTGGCCAAGCTGCTGCTCGAGACGGGCAAGGTTGACGTCGAGTTGAAGCACGAGTACGATGGTCGGACGCCGCTATCGTGGGCAGCAGAGAGAGGGCACGAGGCCATGGCCAAGCTGCTGCTCGAGACGGGCAAGGTCGACGTTAAGTCGAAGGACAAGGACGGTCGGACGCCGCTATCGTGGGCGGCCGAGGGAGGGCACGAGGCCATGGTCATGCTGCTGCTCGAGACGGGTAAGGTCGACGTCGAGTTAAAGGACAAGTACGGTCAGACGCCGCTATCGTGGGCGGCGAGGGGAGGGCACGAGGCCGTGGTCAAGCTGCTGCTCGAGACGGGCAAGGTCGACGTCGAGTCGAAGGACACGGGGTACGGTCAGACGCCGCTATCGTGGGCGGCGAGGGGAGGACACGAGGCCGTGGTCAAGCTGCTGCTCGAGACGGGCAAGGTCGACGTCGAGTCGAGGGACAAGTACGGTCGGACGCCGCTAT
>Ga0307515_10005148_pt1 | contig 26588 bp, 18 predicted proteins | sample 17_EM_MG_FD_194513 | JGI IMG/M metagenome (GOLD analysis project Ga0307515, IMG submission 194513) | Populus trichocarpa ectomycorrhiza microbial communities from riparian zone in the Pacific Northwest, United States - 17_EM | ecosystem: Host-associated > Plants > Roots > Unclassified | place... | reverse complement strand
CATCGTATGCCTGTTTCGGTCCTAGTTAAATTGGAACTCTGATCGATTCAATTGTGTCATCACTGCAGGCAAGCTATTAGACAAATAATTCAAGGGATTTAGTAATGTGATAAGATTTCTGTCTGTGTTTTTTTTTTTTTGTTATGTAACTGTTGGATGTTTCTTCGGTAATAATTTTCTGTAATCTCCTTATATTTCCAGTGCTCCATATATTATAGTTATTAAACTTAATTTGAAAGTTAATTAATTTAGGATAAGATCCGGGTTATGTATCAAGTGAATTTATCTTATTTAATTTAGGTTTTTTAAACTTGTTTAAAACAAAATTACTAAAAATCAATGAGTTTATTACAAGATTATTGGATAATGAGTCAACCCGGATTTTTTAATTACATAATCAACTCCTCTTCTGTTAATTATAAAACATGAACTGAGACAAGCTCGGAGGGAACCGTTCCAGGCACGTTACCGGTAGCGAAACTTTTTACAGCTTGTCTGATTTTAGATAATGCAAAATTGTTTAGATATATACATGTATTTAATAATTTGCGTTGTCTGTTTTGTTCTTTCTTGGAGGGAGTGGTATTTATTAGAGTTACAAAGTCAATATGTAATGCTCTTCTTAAAAGGTTTTGAGTTCGAATCTTCAACCTCTTGTCACGGCTTAATTTTAATGGCTTAAAAGTTCGTTTTCTTGACTTTCGAAGAACTCTAGTTCACTTTATTGTCCCACCAGTGGACAATGGACTTGGGATTTTCTTGCAGTTGTCCCCACCAATCATAGAAAGGAGTTTTCGTTTACTCATAGAAATTAAATGGTTTTGTGGGTTCATAGAAATTAGCAAAGAATATGACAAAAAACCTGATGTTCGATATAATGATAGCATCTGTCTGTTCCCTGTGCACTGAAGTTGCAAGAGGGAGAGAAGATTCAACCTCAGGTATCATTCTCTTCTTGTATTTTTCTGTCGAGAAGCAATTTTAGCACTCATGTTTGGAAGACATTTTGATCTTCTGAATATGACTTTCTTGGTAGATCTAGATGCTCTTCTATGTTGCTATAGATTTTTTACATGGATGATAATTCTTTCGTTTGGTGAAACCGTGTAATCAAATACCAAATTCACGCAACCTATGAGTGATTATGCTTGAAAATGGGAAATTCTCCTTGTCATAATGTTGTCAAGCTCCAAATGCTAATGTTTGATTGCATTACTATATGATACACCGAATAAAACGGGTCTAGTAAATATGTCAAGTGTAAAACACTTGGATTTGGTAATCGGTCAAGTCCAATTGGGTCTGGCAAGTATGTCAGAACCAAAGAGTTTGGACTTGGTAGCCAGCCAAGTTCAAGATAACGTGAGTCTAACAAATATGTTGAACCTAAAAAGTATAGTCTTGACAGTCAGTCAAGCCCAAGGTAGCGTGAATCTGACAAACATGTCAAACCTAAAAAGTATAACCTTGGTGGTCAATTAAGCCCAAGGTAGAATAAGTTTGACAAATATATCAGACCCAAAGCATTTGAACTCAATCATTACTAAGTTTTAAGACTATGTGCCCAATTCTAGATAATTCTCTAAAATAAAAGTTTTGAAGGTATGATAAATCATCGTCCTCTTCATCTAGAATAATTATTCGTATTGATGTAATGATTTCCCTATACTTATAAGTGTATATAAGGTCTCTTAAGAGACCTACCATTCTTCAAAGCATTAACTCAAGAACAAACATCTTTGTTCCTTGAATTTAAAGTTATTTTAAGACATTTATTGTCTTTCTCATATATACTGACTTTATCATTGGATGATCTTTAAGTCCTCCTAATTGAAATTGTCTCTATAGGTATTTAAGTTTTTACCATAAGTCTAGAATTCCTGAGACTAAAGAGATGAAATCAAAATACTGGAACATATTGATTAACCACCACTCAAAACACTAAATAACTTGTTATTTACATATCTTGGATTTTAAAACATCATTAATTGTATTGATTATTTGCCATTGATAATGATAATTAGATAAAAACAATTAAAAAATAAAGTTATATATGACTTTTTGTAAGTGTTCCCATAGATATGTAATAAAACTTGTTATTAATCTCTTTGCCACAACAAATACTATAACCCCCACACAACCAATAACACATGCTTCTCCATTTGACAATTGCAATTAAGAATGAAGCCTATAAGCTCAGAGCTACCCAGTATCACAATGCCAAGGTTAAGAATAGAAGATTCAAGTTTGGAGACTTGGTACTCAGAAAACTAGAGGCTACAGACAACATAGAGAGTTAGGGAAAATTAGCTTCAAAATAGGACGATCACTTCAAAGTTATAAAAGTGATCAAAGCCAATACTTATCATTTAAAAGATATTGAAGGGAAGAATATCTCTCATGTCTAGCACTCAGACCATCTAAAAATGTATATTTTCATCTTTTTATCATTGTGTATCGTACAAAGTCCTAGGGGATGGTATGTATTCTCCCTGAGGGCAATCTCTAAAGGATTAATATGTGGTCTCCCTTAGGGTAGGAACTCCTATAAAGTCCCAAGGGATAGTACATGTTTTTCTCAAGGACAATCTCTAAAGGATTGGTATATGGTCTCCCCCAGAGAAGTAGCTCTTACAAAGTCCCAGGAGATGATATGTGTTCTCTTCAAAGGCAATCTTCAATGGGTTGATATATGGTCTCTCTTAAGGTAGTAGCCCCTATAAAGTCCCAGGGGATATTGTGTGTTCTTTCCAAAGACAATTTTCAAGGGATTGATATGTGGTTTTTTTTACGGCAGTAGCCCTTATAAAGTTTTAGAGAATGGAATGTGTTCTCTCAAAAGGCAATCTCCAATTGTTAAATGCTCTTTCTAAAGACAATAGTCCCTTCATCTAAGCCTTGGGTCTTAATAACATGTAGACTATTACCCAGTACAGAGAAATCATCTCCACCCCTAGTAGGGACCAACATGGATGTACAACCATTGTTGGATGTTGGTTATTTAAACTTTCCCTATTGGTGTTAAAAATTTTATGGGATGTATGCTTTCCAATTATAGGCGTTGGACCTGTGTTGAGCCATGTTGTTTTGTATTTTTTTTCTAAGTATTGGAGAAATATGTGTTCTAAAAGTGGGTGTTGGACCCATTTAGCTACTTAACAAAACCTATTAACATACTTAAAAACAATAATGTTGCAAGTAATGTAACATAAATTTCAAAAATCAATATATAAAATATAGGTCTTATGGCCAAATTTAAGGCTTTAAAAGCTCAAGTATTCAATATATTGTAATACATTTAAGGAAATAACAAAAACAAACCCTAAAGGAACCTACATCTCTATGCCAGGTCCCTAGGCCAAATAAACTCCATTCTTGGTTGAGGCATCTTTAAGAAGTTAATATGATTGAAAATCTCTGCCAACTTTTACTTAGTTAACTCCAAGATATAGGTTTGGGCTCCCATCTACCCTTACAGCTTGGAGTAAGCAGTCCTAAGAGAGTTCATCTCAATGTTTTGAACAATATTTTCTTCTTTAAGTCTATGTACTTTAGACTTGTTAGCACAACACTACTTAATGACCTCATCTATAACCCTTATCTCCTTGGCCCATCTACTTTTGGAGTAGGCACATATCATAATAGTCTAAATAACAAAAGAGATAAGATAAGTCATTTTTTAAAATAGTATTAAAAAAAACTTAGTTTGTTATCTTACCTGAAAATTCATATGTCCAATAATGGCCAAATAGTGCTAGAAGCTTGAGTCGGTCAGTTCTTCCATATCAGAAAAAAAAGGTGAGGAGTTTTTCTAATGTCTCCATCACATCTAACCCATCAGGTGCCGGAGTAGATTTTCCTAGAGAATAATCTTCATTATCCACCCCTCTTTCTCATTCAGAGTAGAGAAACGGATAGGAACGTGGTCCAACTTAAGATTGGAGAAGATATCCTCCACTCTGGAGGGTAAAAGAGTAACTAGAACATCCAGGAAATAAGTAAATTGGATTTGCAAGAGCAAGAGCGCTATGTAGAGGAGGAATAATCATCACATTAGAATCTAAAGAGATGAAGACTCTCATTCTCTTCCATCATGAAGTGACCTTCATAATGACTGGGTTGGCGTTAGCACCCCGGGGCCTCCTGATAAGGGAGAATATGACCCCTCCTGCTGCCTCTTGACACACCTCATTAGTAGGAATGTTAGTTACGCGGATGTCTTCAGGGACATCCTCAGCTTGGACTGTGGAAATCTCCTTAATGTTCATTTAAATAAAAGACCTAACCCTTTTTCTTTGTGTTAATGGTTAATTATCTTCAAAAGAAGAGCTGCTATTGGAAGAGGACATAGACACGTGACTGGGTTAGAAGGAGTAGACCCACTAAATTCAAATCCAGCAGTCCCAAATAAAGACCTTATATAAAGAAATAGTCAGGGAATGAAAGGTATTGAAATTAAAAAAACATATGAAAACGAAATTACCCAAAATACCATATAGCCCTTTAGTCATACAACCATTGTCATATTTAGTATAAAGGTTGTTCAACCTGGTGCAAACTCTCTCCTTATCTTGGCCCAATAGGGGTTGTAATTTACATCTGTTTGGGATATCTTGTAATAGTGGGTACAACTCCAGATTGGATTATACCTATTTTGAGGTTTGGTTGGGCCATCAGACCTTATTATTACCCCTTGCTTCATCTATTTTTTTAAAGCGAGTGGATTATCCCCTCAAGGTATTCATTATTGACCCATTTTGCTTATTGGTAAAAATAAAATAAAAAACCAAAAGATTGAAGGTCCCCCTTCAGTGCTACTGATTAAGGTAAAACACTACCTAAATATCCTAACCGTAAACTTTTCATTTAAGATCCTCAATAACTTTTGAAATGAGGATAGAATGATCCGTCCATTAGGATGAATCTAAGCAGGACTAAAGTTGTAGTACCTCAGAATATCCTTTATAAATCCATGTAAAAGAAACGAGTATCTGAACTCATATAAGTATAAGGGGAAGTAATGATAATATCACCCCCACTATATTTGCTAGTGACCTAAGAAATACGGTCACGACCACTGTGTAATCTTCTAGCTGACTATAAAGGATATTGAGTATCGTCTACACGAGTCATGAGCAACCTTAATTGTCCCTTTAGATTTGAAACCTCTTGAGGAACATCCTCATCTCTTTTTCCAGTGGAAGAAGGTTGAGCATTGTCTCTCTTAAATCTATGGTTAATTTTTATGGTCAAAGATATTCGACGAGCGGTTTTAGTTTCGGGTCTAAAATTGAAATCACCTTCAGGAGATATGTTTCCTTTCTCTTTTCTAGAAGTTTTAATGGTATAAGAAAAAAAAGATTGAAAGAGGTTTTACATAAACACAAAGGAATAAAATATGGTTTACCTAGCTAAAGAAATCCTCTCTGGTGTAAAATTACTCTCTTATCATAAAAAATTGAAAATTCCTAAGTTAAGAGAATACTGGAAAAAAGGTTTTGTAAAATTCATAGAAAGGAGTGAAGATAAGAATAAAAGACAGATGACACCTCATCTATAGCCCTAAAAAGCTCAAAAGCCTGCAATATTTATTCTGCATCGTCGGGTGGTCTTCCAAAAATATTTTTCCTTTTATTTTCCTAGAAAATCTTTTAGATCAATCAATAATGTATCTTCTCAAAGAAAGACAAGATATGTACTGATCAATTATCTCCTTAAAATTCTTTAAAGCCTTCAATGCAAGATTATGTATTAAAGGCTTAAAGAGTAATTGATAAGTTAAAATATTCAGTTAATTTTTTTATAAAAATCTTAACCAAATAAAATGAGTTTGGCAAACACACCAGACCCAAAGAACTTGGGCTTGGTAGTTGGCCAAGCTCTAAGTAGCTTGGGTCTGGCAAGCATGCCAGACCCAAAGAGCTTGGATTTGACAGTCAGTCAAGTCCAAGATAACACGAGTCTGCCAAACATGCTAGACCCAAAGAGCTTAGACTTGGCAGTCAACCAAACCCAAGGTAGTATGAGTTTGGCAAACAAGCCAAATCTAAAGGAAATAGGCTTGACAATCAACTAAGTTCAAGATAGCATGGGTCTGACCTTGCCAGTCAAGTCAGACCCAAAGAACTTGGACTTGACAATCAGTCAAGCCCAAGATAGTGTGGGTCTAACAAACATACCAGACCTAAAGAATTTGAGCTTAACAGTCAGTCAAGCCCAAAAAACATAGGTTTCGCAAATATATCAGATCCAAAGCATTTGAATTCAACCATTACCAAGTTGTAAGGCTATGTGTCTAATCCTAGACGACCCCTAAAATAAAATTATTGAAGGTATGATAAATTTTCATACATCTTCATCTAGAATAATCATTCGTATTGATATAATGATTTCCCTATACTTATAAGTGTATACAAGATCTCTTAAGGTACCTACCATATTTATTGTCTCATTAATATATGTAAGAGATATTTGTCTCTCATTAATGCTACTGAAAACATAGGGCTTTTCAATCATTCTCTTCTCTAAAAATAACAAAGTTCACGGGGTATAAACACCCTCTAAATCATCTAGGTAAGGGTTCATAACTTTTTATTTTGTAACATAAACTCTTATAGATTTCAGAGTATTAACCTACTGAAAACTTAAGAACAAACATTTTTGTTCATTGAATTAAAGGTTCTTTTAAGACATTTATTGTCTTTTCCATATATATTGACTTTATCACCGGGGAATATTTAAGTCCCCCTATTTGAGATTGTCTTTGCAGGTGCTCAAACTTTTACCATAAGTTTGAAATTCCTGAGACTAGAGAAATGAAATATAAGTATTTGAATATATTAAATAACCACTATTCAAGACACTAAATAACATGTTACACACACACACACACACACACATTGTATTTTTGAACATTATCCAAGTCTAGATTTAATGAAAGAGGCCAAATCTTGATTATCTTGTCAATAGGTTTATGGGTTACGCAAATTGTTGATCCAAAACAGTGAAACGTTGACATCAATAGAGTACATTTCCTGCAAGCTTTTATCAACATTCACGAGTGCAATATGTGGTTCTGTAAAAATAGTTGATATGCACGCATATGGAATACAACACTTCACTATCAACACATCCAGTTTTCTTGAGATTAATCAAGTTTCCTTACCTCCTGGATTTGTATAATTCCTTTCATCATGTAGGTATATCCATTCTTCTCAACTTATGCTCCGTTCTTGATTAACCTCTATATATATTTTTGCTGACTACTTGAGGTTGGTGAGATGCCCATAACTGCCTAATCTAATGTGTTGTATTAAGTTGTTAGTATGTTAGTATCTAGAGGATAAATATTCCTACAGATAGTAAGAAGGCTTTATAATTTCAATGGGAATGAAGAAAGCAAACTTCCATTATCTTCAGGCATATAAAAGTCTTTACAATCATTATGTGTGCTCAATATAAGGTGATATGATATGTTGTAATTTTCTCATTTCTTGAACACTATTTTAAACCAAGTTATCATGATTTTGGCATAACCAGGATCCACCATTTTCTTCCTTTTTTGCCATTGTTCAATTTATGGAATAACAATAATCAGGTTAATAAGAATGTATGGCCACATTCTATGCTTCCAGAAAACATTATAATGATCAAAATTCTTGTCTGGTTTCAGGAGAAATGATCTTTGCAAGGATAATATGAAAAGTCTTAGATATGAACTTGTTTGTATGCCAGGTGAGAATCTCATTAAGGATAATGGCATCAGGTTAGTTGAATTTCCATTTGCCACCAACACTTTTAATGTATTAGGCAAAAGTCTCAAAGATGCAGATGAACTTTGTAGATGTTTAATCCCTTTACTTTGTCGAGGCTCATGAAAGATGTTCTTCCCTTGGTTGAGTTATATTGTGGAGAATTGTGGGTTTTTCTATAGTGGAGCGACCCAACTATAGTTTGTAGATACCTTTTTAAACTTGATGGTTATCAAGTTGACTTATTAGATCAGAATGGGTATTATGACGCTAACTAGATTTCAAATGCTGAAAGTGGTAGTAGTACAAAATGAAATGAATGTTCTTTTGGATATTATGCTAATGCCCCTTGATGTTATGTGAAATGTGTGCTTAAATCTAAACCAATATTAAACTTGTTAATACTTTGGTAGTCCTGAGTGCTTGGACTCGATTGGTGATACCCAGTCCTATCTGCCAAGTCATGATTCAGTGGTTGCTAAATTTCATCATAATGGAAGCCCAATTTTAATTCTTCCTTCATCTTTTGTCGTGAATGTCCCTTATGATGATATTCAAGGTATCATTTGATTACTAATTTGGAATGGAAAAGATGAAGATGGTAAAAATAGAAAAGATAAGATATAAAATAAAACGAACATAAAATTGTATTTGGTAGTGGTGTACAAGATAAAGTGATTATTTTTGTATATTATTTGGTTATGTTGAACAAAACAAAATAAAATATAATAAAATATATTTTATCCTTAATATTTATTACTATCAACTTTACATATTAAAAAATAATTAAATATTATTTTTTTCACTTTAGTTTATATTGAATGTTGAGAATAATGATTTTATAATAACACTATTTATAAATCCAGATTGGCTAGGCGGGTCAACCCGGGACCTAGATCGGTCTGGGTTTAAAGAAAAAACAAATGAAGAATTAACTCGACCTGACCATATCAAAAACCAGGGTCAAACTAGGAAAAAGCATAGGTCAAAAACTCGTTGGCTTTTTTTGCCAAAACAAGCTTGCTTTGATTTTTTTTAAAAAAAAAGAAAATTTCGGTCAACCCGAGTTGATCCTTTTGACCAGTGACTCGGGCCTTGCTCCAGATTGACCCTCGATTTGGGATTTAAAACTATGATTATAATCATTTTTATTCTTATGTTGACCTTCCTGACTTGTGACTCGAGCCTTACCTTGGGTTGAATCCCAGGTTGGGTTTTAAAATATCATAATAACTTTTATCCATATATTGACACAAGTCAATGATCAACCCGACTCGTGACCCGAGACTTGCCTTGGGTTTATCCCTGAATCGGGTTTTAAGTTATGATAATAACCATTTTTGTTCTTACATTGACTTGAGTGAACTCGGGTTGACTCGTGACTCAAGCCTTGCCCCGGATCGACTCACTAGTCAGGTTTTAAAAATATAACAATAATAATTTTTATTCATACATTAACCAGGTTGACCCTCCCGGCCCTAGGTCAACCCCCAAATCGAGTTTTAAAACTACAATAATAATCATTTTATCATTACATTGACCCAGAAAAACTAAGGTTGATCCACTTGGTCCTTGCACTAGGTCCATCCCTGAGTCAAGTTTTAAAATTATAATAATAATCACTCTTATTCTTATATTGACATAGGTCAATTCATTTTTTCATTTTCAACTTGTGAATCGGGCCTTACTTCAAATTAATCTCTAAGTTAAGTTTTAAAACTATGATAGTAATAATTTTTATCCTTAAATGTCTTAATTTGATAATTTTAGAATTGAGCATTTTTTACAATTATATTTTAGGAATAGAAAAAAAAAAATTGTTTATGGAGACATATCTCTTTTATGCCTTATATTTTAAAAGTATAGAAATTCACTTTAAAATTATTTTAGAGACATATTTATTTTTATATCTTTATCTCTTCAACCAAATATATTTTTACCTTCACTATTATTATCCCTTCTAAGTTAATACAGTACTCTACAGAGATTTATGGGGTTGCTTTTATTTCAACATGAGCATTTAAGCTTGAAGAATGTTTCATGTAATTAAGTATTAAGTATATTAAGCTAACAGGTATGAGGGAAACATTGTTTCCTACAACTATTAGCCGGGTTGGCAGGTTTTAAGATCAAACCGCTTGATTAAATTTAACGATACTACCAAAAACATCTTCATATTCTTAACATTTTTTTTTAAGTTGAGAAAAAGAATAGTATGATCTGCAGCGGAACGGGGGCGAATGTATATTATATATTTAGTGTTGATTGGCGGTTTCTTAAAGAGAAGTGTTTATTTGTTATTGATGAGTAATGTGTTATAAATGCGTTTACGGATTAGATAAATGAAGAAAAATCCAAGAAGAGATTTGAACACGTTGATATGCTTAAATTTTTCTAGGGAATTTTACGGTTTCAAATTTATAGAAGTTTGGTTATCTATAGCTAAACGAGGTTGGGAAGGCCCTTGTGTTAGATTCGGAAGATGCTGATTTTTCATTTTTCATTATTCAGTGTTATTTTCAGGTTTTCCCTATTTTTCTTAGTTTTTTTCCTTCTACATGAGTATGCTGGTTCTTTACTACTGTATAAACAGTTGCTGGGTTATTTTTGAAATCAATTTTATAAATTATCCAGTTGGTTTGCAGCACATCGTGGCAAGGCTTGAAGGTTGAAAATGTCCTGGGCAAATCTATGTTGCTGCTAATCTGTGTCTCTCCTCGCCATCGATCTGAAAAAGTTTGCACAGAGCTGTAAATCATGGAATTGGATGGTGTTTCAAGCATTGTACCAGACGGCTGATCTCAATCATTTCATTGCATTTTAATGGTAAAGGGTCAGTGTATCATGTGGGCTGCCTTCCGTTAAAGGTTGTAGAGTGTCGCCTGTGGCATTCAAATTGTTTAATGTTGATGTTTCATCTGGCCAAGCTGTAGATCACATGACCTGTTCCCAGCTGGTAGCTGGACGGGCATTTTTCTTGAAAGTTAGATGCAAAGAAGGGTGATCATCTGCTGGTTAAGTTCGGATTAGATCAAAATATTCCAACCAAATCAATTTTTTTTTTTAATATTTGAACTGAAATGAATAACCAGTTCAAATCGGATGATTCGTTTTAGTTTGGTATACAAAACCAAATTAGTTCATGATTTTTTCTAGTTTATTTTATTTTAGGCTTTGATATAACGAGAATGAATTTTTTTTAATAAGAATTCCGTTTAGTTCTATTTGATTTTTCTTGTTTAGGCTTTGATATAATGAGAATGAGTTTTTTTATTTTTTATTTAGAAGGAAATCGATTTGGTTTAGTTCTATTTGATTTTTCTGTTTTTAAAATTTAAAATCAAAATTAAATTGAATTGGATTTTTTTTCATATTTGAATCGAATTAACTGAACAAACAATTCAAATCAAATAGTTTGGTTTGATTTTTTATTTAAAAAGATCAAATTAGTCTATAATTTTTTTAGTTGGACTTTTTTTTATAAGCTTTGATGCAATGTTAATTAATGAGTTTTTTTTATTTTATATTTTAAAAAAATCAGTTTGTTCTAGTTTTATTTGATTTTAATTTTTGAATTTAAACCAAAACTAAATTGAATTGATTTAAAAAGAAAATCCCTTACCAATTTTTTTGGTTTAATGTCTCGAGTTAATTTTCTTATTAATTTTAAATATTTTTTTAAATTTGGTTAAACGATTATTTTACTCGTTAATGCTTCAGGATGCAAAGATGCATTGTCACGAATTTTGATATGTACCATTTCATTTTCATTTAGTGCAAGCATTGTTTTCAGTGTTGTTTGTACTCTGTGATGTTTTTTTTTTGCCAAACTCAAGTGAATCCACCCACAAGCACTCACGCACGCACGCACGCACTGGCTTCTCCTCCTTTTCTTTATCGATCTTTGTACAGAAACACTACCTTTTATTTTCAGAGCTTTTTATTATTGCAATAACAATCTTTTTTTATTATTATTATTATTATACTCACCGATCACCACTCCCTCTTCTATAAAATGTTAAAATTTGAGTAGTTGCAGCACAGTTTCTCGCATAACCTTCTGTTGAGATTTCAAGTTCGTGTGTGTTTAGATTTGTGATAATTTCTGGAGTTATGATTTCAAAAAATAAATTTAAAAAAATATTATAAATTATAGTTTTTTTATAATTAATATTTTAAGAGAAAGTTTTTGACGGGATCATGCAAAACTATAATGTTTTGATTAAAAACACTTTTAAAATTATGATTAGAAAAAAAAACATAGTTCAAACATATTACGGGTAGATAAAACAAAAACCCTAACAAGCAAGTGGGATCCATGTAAAAATAGGTTGTCTTGATTAAAAAGCATTTTTAAAATTATGATTAAAGAAAAACATGGTTTAAAATACATTACGTGTAGATAAAAAAAAACCCAATGAACCATCTAGGTGGTGACCCAGTGGTAAGAGCTTGGGACCAAGAGGTTTGTTCCCTCTGTGGTCTCAGGTTCGAACCTTGTGGTTATTCATATGATGGCCACTGAAAGCTTACATGGTCGTTAACTTCAGGGTCCGTGGGATTAGTCGAGGTGCGCGCAAACTAACCCAAACACCCACGTTAAACTAAAAAAAAAACTAAAATAAAAAAAACCCGACGAGTAAGTTTTTGACGACAGTATTCCGTATGCATCGAAAAATACCAATGGAATATTTCAATTTTCAGTAGTATGCTAGCCAGTTTACATGGTTTGGCTTATATATGCAGTAGCAGGTTCATAAATCCACTTCCCTAAAAGCTGGAGATCAGAAAAAAAGACGAGCTGCAATCTAACCATTTATAAGAAGATATTCCCTTAAACCCTGCAATTCATGTTAACTTGAACCCTTCAAACACTTGGAAGAAGTCTTTTCCAGTCCAAAATCATGCCTGATAGACGGCCACCGGGCCATCAAGCGAGCTTCATGGAACCTGTGAGCTGAATCTCCTCCTCCTCTAGGAGCCCCGGCTGCATATACTTTGAACAAATCAGGCAGAGGTCACTGCCATGCTTTATTTGATTAATTTACCCTCACATCAACACACTTGTTAACATACTTCTTATCAGCATGCTTTTTATTTTCAGAATTTGGATGCATTGGCTTTTATATTTATATGGAGATTTGCTACTCTAACTGTCATACTAGAATATAATAAGGATTTATCAATATTTAAATAAAGATTCTAGTTGACTAGTAAAACATAATTTTTTTTTCATTAAGAATTCCTGCATTAACTAGAATTTTATTTAACAAACTCTCACTCAATTTAACAATGAAGAATTTGTCTTTGGCATTTTAGGATTGTGGGATTAGTTGAGGTGCACGCAAGCTGGCTCGAGCACCCACGTTAATAATAATAATAAAAATTTGTCTGACATTGTCTTGCACATCCATTTTACACTTGTGATTTTTTGTGCTTTTGAAAGCTACGTTAGTTCTAGAGTATTGGTTTTTTAATAAAATCAATTTCATCATCAATAGTCTTTTTCTAATTTATTTTTTATAGCATTTTTAAAATTTATAGGATCACAATCCCAGAATAGAATAAAATAAGTAAATGGATCATCATATTAATCGGTTTAGTTACATTATAATCATGCATCCATTATGTGTGTTTAAAAAATTAACTCATTTTATAATATTTGTATTATTTAACCTGTTCAATTCATTAAAATTACAGATTAAAAAATCTAATAAATAGATATAACGTTAAGATTTTTAAAAACTTTCTAAATTTTAATATAGATATACTGAGATCTTTGTAAATAAAAGATAGGTTTGATATGGACATAATATTTCCTATCATAAAGTATGGAATAATTTATGGATCTTTTCATTTTTATTACTAAAAAAACATCGAGTCAGTGACTCAGTATGGCTGCCAAAACTGGCACAAAAGGAAGCTATAATTAAGAGCATTTAGCTCAATTCATTCTTTTCGGGATTTACAACTCATGCAAACTCATTTGTCATTTATTTTATTTTATTAAGAACTATCTAATAAAATTATGATGATTTAATTAGATATTTAATCTCATATAATTCATACAAACCCAATTAACTATGTGATATTATACTAAGCCTGCCCCATCTGTCAAGGATTTAAAAGATGATAAAATGCATCCTCCCTTCTTTTTTTAAGAGTATTTGAAGCAAATGAACGGTTCAACCGATTCAAGGTCTAGAATGGTTGAACGGTTGACTCATCCAATCGAAGTTTCGGCTTAAAAAAATGAAGCAACATTGATTTGGGAAAAAAAAAACTGGGTTGTTTGGAAGTGTAGTAATGGTTGTTTTTCAAAATGTTTTTCATTTGAAAATGTATCAAAATAATTTTTATTTTTTTTAAAAAATATTTTTGATATCAGCACATCAAAACAATAAAAAATATATATATAAAAATAATTTTAAATTTTTAAAATTTTTTTGACCAATCTTGTTTGGAACATAATACCAAAACGATGGCTAAGTCTTGTAGGAGTGTGGTTGCGGTTGCTTTTTAAAGTGTTTTTCCACTCATAAATGTATCAAAATAATATATATTTTTTATTTTTTAAAAATTATTTTTGATATTAGTGCATCAAAACAATTTAAAAATACCAAAAACATATTAATTTGAAGCAAAAAAAAATAAAATTTAATTTATTTCAAAAATATTTTTAAAACATAAAAACAATCAAAACTATTAAAAAAATGTTATTCGAAAGTGGGTGAACCGCAAGTGATGCTCACATACTCTTCTGAGCGAAAACAATCAAGTAATTGTACCATAAGCTAAGGAACATTCTGATCTACACAGCGAAAACCCTTTGGAGCCAACCTGTAAAGGTCAGGCTTGAAACCCTTTAAATTTAAATTAATTCCAACTAGTTTAGCAAACCTAGGTGAAATGGTAATTAATAGAAAAAGGCCGAAGTGGACACCTTCCTTTTGCTTTTTACATGCTTTCTCTCAAGCTATGTGTAGGAGAGGTTTGGTGGCTTGGCTTTGTCATGAAGTTAGCTTTATATTTGTTTGTGTTTGCATCAATGATCCCCTTTTCGAAGCTTATCTCCCCACAAAACTCTTTTAATTTAACTACCGTTGTATGATTGATTAATTGACCCGTGAACAAACAATTTCTTAGGTATAATTCCTTATCATTACAGAAAAAATTGTTGCAGCCCCACATAATCATCTCATGCAATCATGTTTTTTAAACTCGGTTTGGCGATCGATCTAATTCAAGATCCAGATTACGGGTCTTAACCAGATTATCAAGTCATTCTAAGTTAACTTTAACTTTTTTTATTAAGTAAGACAATGTTTTTTTTGTTAAAAAAATAAATTATCAATGGATTACAACCAAGTTTTTGTCTAGCTATTACCGGGCCAACCAAGATTTTTGACCGGATTATCCAAGTTCTTGCACTCTTTTATTTTTCCTAGTCAACCCACAAGCAAGGTTTTAACTATGCAAAGTAACATTTGTTAAATACCTTGATGACCCCATGCCACCGGGAAAATAAATAAATAAAAAAGCATAAGGTAACATGCGGCCGGCCGGGCAAAACTTAGTCAGACCATCGGCTAGTAACGAAAAGGCATGCTAGCCGAGTGTTCTTTCATAGTGGTCATGAGCAACTATAAACTCTGTCCATGAAAAAATAATAGCGGATCGTTTATTAATTCAGGTAACACAAGGCATGTGATTTGGCACAATACTAGCAATGTGTATATTCCGGCAAAGTTTTTATTGTCGGATTTCTTTGTGTATCGACAGAAACTAAAATTAAATTTTCTTTGAATTATTTTTAAAAAAACATTTTTTCTTACCGATCTGATATATTTAAAGGAATTTTAGATATTTTAAATGTTAGTTCTGGGATTTGAATTAAAAAAATAAAAGAGAGAGTAAACTTTTTTAACCATTAAAACAATTTCTTAAAATTATATTCCAATAAAGAGAAAACAATAAAAACATTATGAACCTCAAAGTGAAAAAATCAAAACAAAAACAAAAGGAACACGGTGCAAATCACGTTCCTAAAAAATTTAATTTTTTTTGCTAAAAAATAAATTTTTTATGTGTTTTGGATCGTTATGATGCGCTGATTTAAAAAATAATTTTAAAAAAATAAAAATAATATTATTTTAATACATTTCAATACGAAAAATACTTTAAAAAACAATTATAACAACATTTCTAAACATGCAAATATAGCCTGTATTATAGCTTTCAAGGTAATGAGAGTTATGAAAGTTTTATCACGTCCTAATTCCTTGAAGGCAAATTAAAGTCATGGTCTTAGTTTAACTTAAATGGTAGTATAAGAAAACTACTTACCCATCAATATGTCTTGGATTTTTGAACTCTAATATTGAAATCAACATCTAAAAAAAAAATCATATTTTAAAATATATTAAATTGATATAAGATGTGTTTTTAAGATTGTCAAAAAAAAAAAATTAATTTTAGTCAACATACAAATTAATCTTACAAAATGCGAGAGACATTTAATTTTACTAGATTTGTTTGACTATATGACATAACAACTTGCGATTGTTTTTTTTTATTTTTTAAAAATTATATTTGATTTTTTATTAGACATCACATGACAAGATTCACATTTTATAACTTGAATAATTTTTTATAACAAAACTGCATATTTTTTATGCTCTCGTTCCTGTATTATGCCTCTAAATTAAACCAATGCTATAAAACTTGGTATGTCTCATGACCCGACTCAAGTTTCAAGTTTCAGATCACAAGTTAGGCAAATAAATTTTAAATTAATATGGATTAATAAAAAAATAACATTATTTTAATTAATTTATTTCTTAATTTGAAATAATATTGTTTTGATTTTTTTAGAATGGAATTAGGTTTAACTTGGGTTTTGACTGGTCGACAAGTTTGAAAGGGTCAACTTTTATGTAGTTCGACATAAAACCTAGCTTATACTAGGGCTCGTTTGTTTCATCTGGAAACCATTTTTCAAAATTTTTTATGTTTGTTTATCATTAGAAAAATTAGTTAACGAAAAACACTTTCCAGTTAAAAAGAAAATTTACTTTTGTGTTCTAGAAAAGTATTTTTCTTTTATTTTGGGAGGACAACATTTTTTAGGAATTGTGAAAAACTCAGAAATATCTTGTTATTTATTGATAATATCAAATTTGGTTCACAATTTTTTTATTGCTCTATATTTAGTTTTGATTTTTTTTTCAATTTTATCATTTAGAATTTCATTTAATTTGATTTTTATATAAATTTTGATCCTTATTTTATTTATTGTTATTTGCTTTTCTCTTATCATTTTCTTAATTGAAATTTTTTACCTATCATATATGATTCATATTATTTTGATTGCTATTTATTATTATTTAAAATAATTTATGAAATTATATTTTTTTTAAATTTCACCATCTTTCAACTTTTAAACATGTTTGATTTGATCTTCATTATTTTAATTATTATTTATATTATTTAAAATAATGTATTAAATTATTTTTTTTAATTTCATCCTCTAACGTTTTTATTTGTAAAATTTTGTCCTTATTATTTTAATAAACTTGAAAAAAATTTCAAAATATTAATACGTTATTTTTAAACTCATTTTTCATGACCTAGCTAAACATTAGAAAGTCTTTCTAACTCATTTTTTTATAACACTACTAAATATTGAAAAATAATTCATTTTTTAGAAATTTATTTTCTAAAAAACCATTTAAAAAACACTTTTCAGTAAATAAATAAGGCTTTAATTTCATGTCAAAAATCACCAAGTTAACTCACTAAATTAGACCGGGTTTAATAATACCTAGAATCTATAAACAATAGATTTATTATCTATCTTGTTTCCTCTCATTGCATTAAAGTAGTGTTTAGTATTGTGATAGTGATTGTTTTTTAAAATATTTTTTATTTAGAAATGTATTAAAATAATATATATATTTTTAAAATTTATTTTTAATATTAGCACTTTAAATTAATAAAAAAATATTTTAAAAATTCAGAATTTGTTGCCAAACACACCCTAACCACTCCTCCAACCCACAGTGGTACATTCCGTAAATTAACCACAAAACTGGTGGCAAAACCGCAACCACTCCAACCCCCACCATTTTATAGTTAGAGAGAGAGAGAGACAGGGAGAAAAAAGAAAAGAAAAGAAAAAAAAGCGTCGCACTATCTCCTCCTACTCCGCCTGTCAAAGCAGCGGAGCCACTTTACTTCACTCTCTCTAAACCACCACTTTCTCCTCCGCTAAATCTTCCTCTCTTTACTTCGCTGTCACCAACACAGCCTCTTCGCTAATCTTGTTTAATCCTCATTAATTAACTAAATTAAGTTAAATTCAGTTAATTCGTCGTCAGATCTGAGCGAACCGCACCAGATCCGACAATCAAGAGACTTCAAAATGGAGGAGGCGCTGGAACTGGCGCGCGCGAAGGACACGAAGGAGAGGATGGCAGGAGTCGAGAGGCTACACCAACTTCTTGAAGCTTGTAGAAAGAGTTTGAGTTCGTCCGAAACGACGTCGCTTGTCGATTGCTGCTTGGATCTTTTGAAAGACAACAATTTCAAGGTTTCTCAAGGTGCTTTACAGGCGTTGGCTTCTGCTGCTGTTTTGTCTGGTGACTACTTTAAGTTGCATTTCAATGCGCTTGTTCCTGCTGTTGTTGAACGCCTAGGTGACGGTAAACAGCCCGTTCGTGACGCCGCTCGACGCCTCTTGCTCACTCTCATGGAGGTTTTTCTTACTTTTCACTTTTTTTTTTCAAATTTGAAATGTTTTTATACACGCGCACACACACAAATGGTTGGATTTTTATTTATTTAGTTAAAAGTTTAAACTGTAATTAATTTGATACTTTTTATCTAGTTAAGAGAATTAATTATGTTTTTTTTAATAGTAAACTGTTAGTTATTTTTGTTGGTTTTAATTAATCTTTCACTTTGAAAGAAAGATTTACTGAATTTGTTCTGAGTAGAATTAAATAATTTGAATCAAAAGTCATTACGATTGATTACTCTCTTTCATTGATCTCAATTGAATTACTGTTTTATCCTTGGGTTGAAATCGTAATAGCATAATACCATGCATTAATTTAGGTTGACATTGGAAGAATATGAATAATCTGGGATCTAAAAGCACCGGTTCATTCTCTTTGTGGTAGAGATACTTTTTCATCTTGTCCTTGTAGAGCGGCTCGAATCTTCTCTAAAAATTAGACCGAGTTTCTTTGTGCATAACTTATCTTGATAATGGCCTCCGTATACATTGTTAATTTTAGTGAAAGAACACAAACACTCAGTTGTAGTTGTAGTTGTAGATGGTCGCTTGAATTTTGTAGCTCAGCAGGGACAATAGTACAGGACTTGTAAAATCTTTATAATTTAGACACGGGGTAGTGGCAATGTATTTGATTGGTGTTGATTGAGTATATGTTTGGGTGGAATTTGTTATATTTTTTTCTTGCCTCTAATTCCTTTAGGAGTCAATGACACCATGCTCATGAGTTGCATGTTTGTGTGTGCAAAGAGAATGGACAAACATTAAATATGGGGTTATATCAATATGTGTTTGTGATTCAGGTTTCTTCGCCTACAATCATTGTTGAGAGAGCTGGCTCATTTGCCTGGACACACAGAAGCTGGAGAGTTCGGGAAGAGTTTGCTCGAACAGTAACATCTGCAATTAATCTTTTTGCATCTACTGAGCTTCCTCTTCAGCGGGCTATTCTACCTCCTGTATGATCCAAAACATTTCTGATTTTCCAAACTTACACCATTTGCATAAATAGTTCTTTGGGTGGAGATAAATTAATTATTGAAAAATTTCTTCAACCAGATTTTGCAGATGTTGAATGACCCGAATCCTGGTGTTAGGGAAGCAGCTATATTATGCATCGAGGTCAGTGGAAGTTGTTGCATTGTCGTTCCCATGTTATTGTTTCTGCGAGCTTAACTATTTTTCATTGCTTTTCAGTCGCATTAATCCGACTATTCGTCTTTCAGGAGATGTACTCACAGGCCGGGCCCCAATTCCGTGACGAGCTTCATCGCCATCATCTTCCTAATTCCATGGTGAAGATTTAGCAAAAACCAATCTGCAGTTCCCTCTTCTATATTATTAGGTGCTAGGATCTTCAAATGTAGGCTAGTTTGGTCTTTAGTGCTCATGTCCACCATATCTAGATGTAATGTAGTACTCATTGAAATTATTCTCTGATTAATGAATGTCTTACCACTGCCTGCCAAAGAAAGGAAGCTATAGCTTTATTTTTAACGTGGTAGTACAATACATAACTGCAGATGAAAGATATCAATGCCAGACTAGAGAGGATTGAACCACAAGTACGCCCTTCAGATGGACTTGGCGGTAACTTTGCTCCTGTTGAGATGAAGCCCACAAGCCTTCATTCCAAGAAAAGCAGTCCAAAAGCCAAAAGTTCCACGAGGGAGATATCTCTTTTTGGAGGTTAGCATTCTTTTATCTAAAATACTGTGGATGTTAAGATATCCTAGACATTATTATGGTACGTTTGATTCTGTGTTATTTAATACTTTCTGTCCTCCATTTTCTGTTTTTTTCTTTCTCCAATCATGGTAAATTAATAACTTTAACATCCCCAGGGAGCACATCAATTTCGAACATTGAGTGTAGAATTAATGTTCATCCCCTCCTCTACTTAGAATAAGTTGGAAAACTTAAATTTGCTTGAAACAGCTTCCAAATAGCTATTTTGTGCCTTTGTGTTTGCATGGAGCCTTTTATTATATCTCGACAAAAGTCTTCACAACAATTGTATCAAAGCCACTTCACCTGTTTGATCAAAATTAGTTGTATCTTTAGTTTAGGAATTATTATAAACATTAGGATGAAGATTTTCTTGATTATCAGTAAAAATTACTACAAGTTTTTTATTTTTATGAATGAATCCCATGATCCTCTGCCACGTTCCCTTCATTTTCATCCTCATGTTGTTGCAAATGGTCGATTAATTTGTTTGGCCAACGAGGAATTTGTTTACTTATTTCTTTTTTATTCCTGTAGATTTTTTTTTCTAATTTCTTATTCTTGGAATCCGCTATAATTGCATCAAATGAAATCTTTAATTTGTTTTTAAATATTTTGTGGTATTAAAAAATTTCTTTAATTCAAGTCTTGATGTTGCAAAAAATTGTGTATATATTGATACAAGCTACACTGTAGCTAGTGTCCTTGTTTGGCGAAGTAAGGAAAACTGTTATAGCATGAATTATTGTTGTTCACTATGGTTGCTATTTCACATTATGCAGCGGAGAGTGATGTCACCGAGAAACCCATAGAGCCAATTAAAGTTTACTCAGAAAAGGAGCTAATTAGGGAATTTGAGAAGATTGCGGCTACCCTTGTTCCTGAAAAGGATTGGACTATCCGCATAGCTGCCATGCAGAGAGTTGAAGGCCTTGTTTTGGGAGGTAGCCCTTCTTTTTTCTCCTTGTATCCTTCTTTCCCTGCCAAAGTATTATGCTATCAGATTATTGTTAGCCTGATCTATGATATTCTGTTAAATCTTCTTATTTCTTATAATTAGTAGAATGTGCAATTGAATGATTGAAATTGTTGGAAAATCCCTTCTGCCGATCATTCGAGGATGCTAAAGTACACAGACTGAGGTTTTTTTTTTAATAATTTCCTCAAGAAAGGGATGTTAATGATTTCTTCATATCAGGTGCTACTGATTACCCATGTTTTCGGGGGCTTCTGAAGCAATTTGTTGGCCCTCTAAACACACAGTTATCTGATCGAAGGTCTAGCGTTGTGAAGCAGGTCAGCCAGCATTTTCTTCTGCTGTAGATGGTGGTTTATAGATTTCTTCTTTTGGTCTCTTCCTTTAGAGATTAGCTCCTCATCCACCAGTTCAAGGTTTATAGTTGCTAAGTGTGTGTGTGTGTGTGTGTTTGTGTTTTCAAGGCTTGCCATCTATTATGCTTTTTATCGAAGGATCTGTTGGGAGATTTTGAGGCATGTGCCGAGATGTTCATTCCTGTAAGTTACTTTCATTTTTATTTCACTGATTGTTGCAAATCTAATATGCTCAAAGAGTTCTGTTAATTCTGTGCTATGATAATCAGGCCCTTTTCAAGCTCGTTGTGATTACTGTACTTGTAATTGCAGAATCTGCAGATAACTGCATAAAAACGGTAATGGATTTTTATTATTACGTGCAAAAAAATTCTTTTAAATGCTACTCCCTCATAGTTTCCTTTTTGGCTTCTCAGATGTTGCGTAACTGTAAAGTTGCTCGTGTGCTTCCTCGCATAGCTGATTGTGCAAAGAATGACCGCGCTGCAGTACTCCGTGCAAGGTAAGGCAATGCGACTTGTTCTCCAAGTCTGGCATTCGATTTTTTGTCTAGGATATAATTGATTTTGGTCACTATTATGTCTCTCTTTGGATTGCAGATGTTGCGAATATGCACTATTGATACTTGAACATTGGCCCGATGCTCCTGAAATACAGCGATCTGCTGATCTCTATGAAGATCTGATAAGATGTTGTGTTGCAGACGCAATGAGCGAGGTATGTGTGTTCAGATCTTTGATGTTGTGCATGCATGTATGTTTGTCGTGTCTGTCAGTTTTGTCAGGCTATTGCGTTATGATTTTGCTTTGCCTTTCATGCTTCAACAAGCAAAAACTGTGTTCTGATGAAGTTTTTCTCAACTATTTTTTTGTGAATGAGTAAAAAGGAAAATATATTGAAGGGACTGTGTGGATACTGGCCTAATCTAACTTCAGAGAGGTGGAAGTTTAGTTTCAAAATGATGTAAAGTGCAGACCACAAATGGCTGAGGGTAAATATACATCTGGTAGGATATAATTTCAATTAGCTAACAACAAGCATCTCTAAGAGAAGGAATTGTTCAAATCATTTAATTTTAACATCCATGGCTGTATCGAGGAGCTTACATCAGGTGGAGCTGTCAAATGGTAGGAGTAATTGGGTTTTTTCTCCCGCACAATAACTGGGTCAAGTTGGAGATGGTTGCTAGACCCAAAAGACTTGAGATGTTGAAGATGGCAGGATAAGTAATTAACTTTACTGCAATTTTGTGTGCTTGCTTGGGATGTGAGGCATGGAGAGCATAGAAATGGACCTGTATGGAATGTGGCTCTGCTATGTCTGGTGTGGAGCATTTTGTGTGAGAGGACTAATCACAGTTTTGAGGGTGCACAGTGTGAAGCAACCATTTTACATGTTCTTTTCTGTTTTTGGCTTCCTTGGCCTGCCAAGTTTTGCACTTATTTTCCCCTGATTTCCTACTTTGGCCTAATCTTTTCTGCCATATTCACTAGTTACTTTCTTTTCCCTTGTCTTCTTTCATGGAGCATCTCTTGTATATTACTGATACTTGTATGGTCCTGTCTTCCTTTAAATACTAGATCTTTGCTGCATTTCTCTGTAAGGGTAAGACTTGGCAGTGTTTCTGAAACTATGAATGCATCTTTCTCTCAATGAATGTGAGGAAGAACGTAGAAAGTTTCATCTAGGTGGAATAATGATCAGAACTGTATCTTGATTCTAGAATAATCTTTGTTAATGCTGCCATGGAAGGAATTTTGGATTGCAAGAGCATGAATCTTGGCTTGAGATGAAGTCAGTTGTTTTGTATGTGTAGCTTCCTTCTAGCCAATCTCCTTTGGTTCATCATGATACTATATATTTCAGCATGAGATGTATTTTATTGGTCTATGGACTTTTCTTTTATTCTCTCAATCATTGGTTTTCTCTGTAAGGCTCCAACACCCAAGAAAAAAATGATTTGAAGTGGATGAGTGTTCTATGTATATTATATGATCAACTTTGATGAGTTGTTAAATGTCATAAAATAAGGAAAGTTTCTTCCATACAGTTCCTCTGTATGATGCATCTGTTGTTTGTACTTCTTTTTCTTATTTTGTTTTTCACCTTATTTTCCATTAATTCTTAGTATGTGTCTGTGAAGGCTCTGGAAGTGTGCCTGATATATGTAACTTGGCAGGTGCGCTCAACTGCAAGGATGTGCTACAGAATGTTTGCAAAAACTTGGCCAGAGCGTTCCCGTCGTTTATTTATGTCCTTTGATCCTGTTATTCAACGGGTATATTCTTGTGTACCCAATGCATTTATCTTAATAACTTCACTGATTAGATCATATTTTCCTTATGTGTTCTTTATTTTTTGGAACAGATTGTTAACGAAGAGGATGGAGGCTTGCACAGGAGACATGCATCTCCTTCCATCCGTGATAGAAGTGCTCAAACATCATTTACCCCTCAGGCATCTGCGGCTTCACATGTACCTGGATATGGAACTTCGGCTATTGTTGCAATGGATAGAACTTCAAGTTTATCCTCTGGGACATCTCTGTCTTCTGGTCTTTTGCTCTCACAAGCAAAGTCCCTTGGTAAAGGTACTGAACGTAGTCTGGAAAGTGTGTTGCACGCTAGTAAGCAGAAGGTCACTGCAATTGAAAGCATGCTTAGAGGTTTGGAATTATCCGACAAACAAAATCCTTCAGCTCTCCGTTCATCAAGTTTGGATCTAGGTATCAAATGACTTTGCCTGTCAATTTTCTTCCTCAATCTCATAAATTATTTGTCATTATCAGTATACAAGCCTTTTCTTTAATTCAACAATAAATCATTCTAAAAAAGAATACTCAATTTCAAAATGATTGAGGACTGTAGCTTCACATTGTTTTGTGAACGGCTAAATTTCTCTCTTATTGCCCCTAGTGCAGGAGTTGACCCTCCATCATCTCGTGATCCACCATTCCCTGCATCTGTTCCTGCCTCTAATCATCTCACAAACTCTTTGACAGCAGAATCAACTGCTTCTGGTATTGGTAAAGGCAGTAACCGCAATGGTGGCTTGGTCTTGTCTGATATTATTACCCAAATTCAAGCTTCCAAAGATTCTGCTAAGCTATCATATCGGAATAATATGGCAGCCGAGTCTTTGCCAACATTTTCATCATATTCAACAAAGAGGATTTCTGAAAGAGGTTCAGTTGAAGAGGACAATGACATTAGGGAACCTAGGCGATTTGCGAACCCACATGTAGACAGGCAGTATATGGACACGCCTTACAAAGATTTAAACTACAGGGATTCACATAGCAGTCACATCCCCAACTTCCAGAGACCACTTTTGAGAAAGCATGTGGCTGGACGAATGTCTGCGGGCAGGCGAAAGAGTTTTGATGATAGTCAACTCTCACTTGGAGAGGTGTCAAGTTATGTAGAAGGTCCAGCATCTCTCAGCGACGCATTGAGCGAGGGACTTAGTCCAAGTTCTGACTGGAATGCTAGGGTTGCTGCTTTCAATTACCTCCATTCTTTGCTGCAGCAAGGCCCAAAAGGTGTTCAAGAAGTAATTCAGAATTTTGAGAAGGTAATGAAGTTGTTTTTCCAGCATCTGGATGATCCGCATCATAAAGTTGCACAAGCAGCTCTCTCGACACTTGCAGATATTATTCCATCTTGCCGAAAGCCATTTGAGAGTTACATGGAACGGATCTTACCCCATGTTTTCTCCCGATTAATTGACCCAAAGGAGCTAGTCAGGCAACCTTGCTCCACAACTTTGGAAATTGTCAGCAAAACTTATGGGGTTGATATTCTTTTACCAGCATTGCTCCGTTCACTAGATGAGCAGAGGTCACCAAAAGCCAAATTGGCTGTTATTGAGTTTGCCCTCAGTTCATTTAACAAGCATGCAATGAACTCTGAAGGCTCTGGGAATACTGGCATTTTGAAGTTATGGCTTGCTAAGCTGACACCGTTAGTACATGATAAAAATACTAAGCTCAAGGAAGCTGCTATTACTTGCATTATATCGGTCTATTCACACTTTGATTCCATAGCTGTCCTCAATTTCATTCTTAGTTTATCGGTTGAAGAACAAAATTCCTTGCGACGAGCCCTTAAACAGTACACTCCTCGTATTGAAGTGGACCTAATGAACTTTGTGCAGAGCAAGAAAGAGCGACAGCGATCTAAGTCCTCTTATGACCCATCTGATGTTGTTGGAACATCATCAGAAGAAGGATATATTGGTGCATCAAAGAAGAGTCACTATTTTGGAAGGTATTCTGGTGGTTCTGTTGATAGTGATGGCGGCAGGAAGTGGAGTTCTACCCAAGAATCAACCCTGATATCGGGAAGTATTGGCCAAGCAGCTCCTGATGAAACTCAGGAGAACTTGTATCAGAATTTTGAGACTAGTTCTAATACTGATGTCTATAGTTCAAAAAATAGGGATTCGAATTATGTGGTTGGTTCTACCGGTCTGAACTTGGGATCCCGGCCTGGCCGGCTGGAAAACATGGACAATGGCCTTAACTTTGAAGGGCTGTTGACCCCAGGTATGGACATTAATGGATTGATGAGTTCTGAACCTCTACGTGCTGCTGAAGGCTATGGGCATGACAATAATGTTCTTTCTGAGTTGGACCTTAATAATCATAAACCTGCAGCTGTGAAGATTAATTCTTTGGCTGACACTGGTCCTAGCATTCCTCAAATTCTTCATCTGGTGAGATATTTAACATCAACAGTTTCCTTATTGATAATTAATTTTCCATTAAAAATGCTTATATATAGTAACATAGTTAGTTTAATAGAAATAATTGATAAAGCCTCTCAATGAATACTCACCTCCCTTTTGTTTCTAGATATGCAATGGTAATGATGAAAGCCCTACCTCAAGCAAGCGTGGTGCACTTCAGCAGTTAATTGAAGCTTCTATGGCTAACGATCCCTCTGTTTGGTCCAAAGTATGCTCATTTTCAGTGGGGC
>Ga0307515_10005147_pt1 | contig 26592 bp, 28 predicted proteins | sample 17_EM_MG_FD_194513 | JGI IMG/M metagenome (GOLD analysis project Ga0307515, IMG submission 194513) | Populus trichocarpa ectomycorrhiza microbial communities from riparian zone in the Pacific Northwest, United States - 17_EM | ecosystem: Host-associated > Plants > Roots > Unclassified | place... | reverse complement strand
CGCCATCCAAGATCTCTCTGACACTCCGTCCTCTCACCAAGCTACCGGGTAGCCCCTTGCCCATGACAACGCGTACCTCTGTGCGGGGAACCCAGCTGCCGCCAATCGCCTCTCGCTCGTGCGCCCACTCGACCTCGCGCAGCGCACGGGCGAGCCGTGAGCGAGAGGTACGGTTCGCGTGTAAGTTCCGTGCGAGGGCCCTGGTTGCGGACGCGGAGGGCCTCGCGAGGGCTGGGGAGAGCGCGGGCGAGGGCGGTACGACGAGGTGCGGGAAGGACAGGGTCGGTGGTGCGGCGAGCGAGGATGAGGTCGACGATATCGACGATAAACTCGGTCGGGTGCGCAGTGCCCGCGGCTGGGGTGTCGCAGAGGATGTGGGCCCAGGTGTCGTAGAGGTGCTTATCGTCAAATTTGGTACTTGCCCTCCCGCACCTCCGGTGATGGTGGTGACGATACTCGACTCCCGGCGCGGGGCTACGCGTGCGGGGGGTATAACGATCGGTTCGCGTGCTTGAGGCTGCGATTGGGGGGACGGGGCGAAGATTGCGGTGGTCGGTGTTGTGGGATTACTCGCGCTTGTGGACAAGGAGCGCTGGAATGAACTCGCGGGGGCCAACGATGGCTGGTGCGGCTGGTGCGGCTGGTGTGGCGGGTGTGAGGATCCGCCAGTGTGCAAATTCGTAGAGCTCATACTGACTCTCGATGTTGGCGGTGGCGGTAACTTTACACCTCCTCCTGTCCCTCCAGTGTTCGCGTTCGTGTTCGCGTTCGCGTTCGTGTTCATGTGCCCTCCGGCTGTTCCAGGAGTTGGGGGAGCAGACGGGACAGAGGAACCAGTGGGCACAGATGCAGGGATAAACGCACTACTGAGCGTACTCCTCGCCGCAGCCTTTTCCATCGCGCTCTTCTCGCGCTCGCTATAAATCGGTCCGGCAAGCGGGCTCGGCACGGGGAACTTCATCCCACCCATGACGCCACTGATGTTCATTTGCGTGTTTGTCGTCGTCGCCTGAGATTTCTCACGTGCGAGGGGTGGTTGTTGCTGTTGCTGTTGCTGTTGTTGCTGTTGTTGCTGTTGCTGCTGTTGTTGTTGTTGCGGTCGTTGTTGTTGTTGTTGTTGCTGTTGGTGGTGAGGGCCCGCCTGAAATAGACTACTATGGGGGTTAGGAGTAGACATCGAGGCGGGTGTAGTTGGGGTGCGAGCGGGCTGGGCAGATACGGGAGTAGGGAGTGGATTAGCAGATAGAGGAGGAGCAGGTCCAGGGAAAGAAGCAGAAGGGGAAGAAGTGGAAGGAGCGATAGTGATGGGTCGAAGGGTAGGTCCAGCTCCAGGCGTATGCCAGCTCCACTGTCCCGCAACGTCACCGACCCTAGGCGGATGCGGGTCCGATAAAACGAGAGAGCCAAGGCGCTGGTTGGGAGCCTGAATGCCAAGCATGTTGGGCAGAGTGGACTGGGGGGGCTCCTTCTCAAAGTTGTTGTTGTGGGTACGATGAAAGTCACTATCACGGACGTACGAATCGGAGCGGGAGATACTAATGGAGGTCAGACTGGGGGGTTGAGGCAACTTTTGGCCAGCAAACGAGTTTGTGGGACCGAGTGTGACAAGAGTGGCACTGCCATCCGCGTTACGGTGCTGCCCAAATCTGGGAGGTTTCACGTTAGCGTTCGGGTTAGGATCGGTGTTGGAGGATTGGTGGTCGTGGTGTGGGAGAATGAGGGTAGGTTCCAAGGCGAGGGTGCGCCTGGGAGCGGGGTACGAGGGAGGGGTTGTCTGTGAATGTGGTGGAGAAGATGCAGAGTAAGGGGCTATATCGCGCCGCTGCCTTTTTGGGGCTGGTTCACCTTCGGGTATTTGGTGGTCGTCTTCGCGGGGGCGGATACGGGGGAAAGTTTGATCTTTCTCGCTTAATTTATTTATGGTGTGAGTTGGAAGTAATATGGGTGGGGATTGGGGTGGAACGTACGCTTGGGATGGAGGGAGGCGGTGGTGAGCTGACGAGGTAGTCTGACTAAGGGTGGCAAATGGATAATGAGAGAGAAGGATGATGTGGGATAGGGTTTACATACTCTAGAGACATTGTGCGTGAATGTTGGGCTAACCACGAAGGGTTGGGGTGGTGGGAGTGGGAGTGGATTGGAGAGTGTGGCTGGTACCTAGAGAGAGTTAGAAAGCGGTAAGGATAGCTTACACACATACAAACCTTAATGAAGCTCGAGAATTGGAGCGCGAGTGGGCGCGGGAGCGTGAGTGGGTAGAGGGAGGGAGTAGATCGACATCTTCTTCTGGGGTTATATAGCCCGAAACATTGCGATTTCTCGTGGTAGGCCAGCTGGGCAGTACGGCCACGGTTGGTCTCTGCTGGCCCTGGGCGCCGTCATCGTCATCGGTGCCGAGAAGAAATTTGTTGGGGATCGAGTCATCCCTTGGACGGGGAGCATCCGCGACCGCCGCCGTCAGTTTATCTGTGTCTGTATCTGTACCCGTACCCGTTTCCGTTTCCGTTTCCGTTCCGGTATGGGTAGCCCTATCTCTATCTCTACCCGTTTCGGAATCTGGAGCAGCACCGTGTCTTTTTCTTCTCCTTCTTCGTTTCCGTTTCCTAGAATTGGAATTAGGATTGGGATTGGGGTTGGACTGGTTCCTTGGGTTCCTAGAGAGCGCGCGCAGCACGGACACCGCCTTTATTCAGTATTGAGTCGACTGCGTCGGCCAGCCAGCTAACAAAAGAGAGGAGAGTCGAAACGAAAAGGAGGAAGAGTGCTAGGAAATACTACATAGGAATAGGAATGATACTACATGTAGAAATTGACATACACATCCATTATAGTGGCAGCAGCAGCAGCATTAGCGGTAGGATGAGTGATCGAAGGGGGTGGTGGATGCTGCTGATTAGACTGGTTGTGGACGAGGGCGCTGACTTTCATGGCAATGGTGATGGTGTAAATGTGAATGAGATGTGAATGAGTGCACGAAGGAGAGGAGAGAGAGAGAGAGAGAAAAGTGGGTAGTGGTAGTGGTAGTAGTGGTGGTGGTGGTTAGTGGTAGTGGGTAGTGGGTTGTAGTAGTTAGTGGGTGCGTGGGTAGTAGGTAGTGATGCGGAGTGTGCAAGTGGAAGTGGAAGTGCAGAGCAGCAGAGCAGAGCAGCTACGGGGGTGAATGACTCAGTCAGTGTTCGTTCGGTCAACTACTTATGATCATCTTACTTAGCTTCCTTCGTAGATGCAACCAACCACGCCACATGACTAACTGAAGTGAATAGTGACGTGAGACGTGGGACATGAGACACGGGCGAGACGTGAGACGTGAGCGAGACGTGAGACACCAAAACATGAGGCAACGCCTTCGTCCGGCTAAGAAAGCATAACCGGCGACATGTGACGTATATAAAATCATATTCACCACCATATGTACCTTGCAATCACCCCATCAACCCCATTCCCCATTCTTATTCGTCCCTTTGTTCCTTCTCACCTCTCACGTTCTCCGCCGAGTCACCTTTCTTTTGAAAAGCCGAGAGATCATCATCATCATCACCAACACACCCGTCTCCGTCCGCAACCGCAACCGCAGCCCGTAGCCGACGACAACGGCCACAACGACAACGACAACGACGACGACGACGGTGACACCAGCACCAACCCTCCCCTCCCGACCGAACGATCGCGGCCGCCTTTGGCCACTGTTGACTCACTCCCGCGCCCACGCCCAGATCTCACCTCTTTACTGTACCTTTGTCACAGTATGACTCTGCTCCTGTACATGCCAACCAGCCAACCAACGTCGCAGACTAGTCCCCATCATTCCTAATTCGGAAACTTTCTCCCATCCCGCCCGGTCAATTTCCTCCTCCGTTGATCTGCTGTGGCTGGCCCAACGTCTGTCTGACCATATCGGGCCCCGTCTCCTGTCCTGTCCTCGCCTACCTCGTCTACCTCACCCTACCTCGCCTACCCCGCCTGCACTTCAATTAAATAAATACTCAGATAAGCACTGTACCCTTCTTCTTTCTACTCACTACCTTATTCAACTCAACCGGCCGCCCTTGAACCCAAACCCGGTCATTTCCCGGTCGTCTCGTCTTCTACGCGTGGCTTCCGTGCTGCGTCCTCGCCAACGCGACCGAGATACGATGTCCGCGTACAATCCAGTACCATCTGATGAGTCCTACTCTGCTCGATTGCGGTGACGATAGTACCGAGCAACCACGCGTCCCGCACTACCGATACCGATATATCCTTTCCTAGATCTATTCACGCTCTCTCCTCTTTTGCGCCCAGTGCCCAGTGCCAGTGAGCAGTGACATGAATCGAGTGGAACAAGTCCGAATCAATTTCCCGCGCCCTTACGTTCATCAGCTCATCAATCATCAAACCGCTACCCCCGTAAACACCGTCCCAGTCAAATCCGGAATGGTCCTATGCACCGTGGACATCGTCCTCCTCCATCTATCGCTCCCTGTCCCATATTTCAGACTGTCCAGGCATACACCGCCTACAATTGGACACATACTACCGTCGTCGTCGTCCGTGCGCGCAGTCTCTCTTCATTTCCTGTACTAACTCGCTGGGGGGGGTTCGGCCTCAAACCCCTCACCCCCATACACCCCCATACCACCAGCCTTCTACTATCACACCCACCCATAAGACGGTCAACGGCGACAAGTCAGACTCCACGCCACGCGCTGGACTAGCAAAGGCTTCGAGTCGGGCTCCCTTTCATCTTTTTCGATCCTCACGCCCACCGCACGCCCACATCTGTCACGGTGCTTCGACGAGCCTGAAAGGGCTGTTGTAGAATTAGGTTTAATGCACACACTCATACAGTCACGCTCCTCCAATCACCGGTTAGCCGTGGGGTGAGATGCTGTGGTGGTTGTTAGCGCCTACGGCCAGCCACCAATACTATGAATGAAAGCCCATGTCGTTGTTCGTCCATGAGAATGAGACAGACATGGACGCTAGGGACACCACTGGCACAGGGGTGAGGTGGGACATCACCCGTTCCTTTCCTTTCCTTCTTTGAATTGGTACGTGTCATTTTGGCTCGCTCATGCTCCGAACCGTACCAAAATCCTGGAGAAAGTGCTCACTCTATCACCTCGGTGAATTTCCGTTCACGTTCGAGTGGCGGGAGTTTGTACAACTCTAAATGCCTAGGCAATCATGAGACGTTTAATATAACAACACAACACTTGATTCGGTCACGAGGACACGAGGGTGGAGGTGATCGCGGAGCGAATTCCTTCTCTTCCATCCCATCGGACGGAACCGGCTCTCGAGACCGTCGATCGGCGCGGGAGGGGTGGAAGGCCATATTCTGGATTTCGAACAAAAAAGTGCTGGCTTCCAACCCACCTCGTTTCAGCGCTTTTCAACGCTTACGATCTGCTGCTGAATGTAAACCCATAGAAGAGACACGACTACTAGAATGAAGTGACATGGTCGGGTGCTGAACGAACTTGTCTGTGAGGACCAAATTCGGGTGGTAAAGGAGAACTGCACCCACTCATGGATACACAAGAGACTCGCTTCCAAGCCTCGTGCAGACTCAGACTGGCCAGTCAAGAGCCCTCATCGTCACAAAACATTGTCCTACAAACTTACCCAGCCCACAGGCGCTTTGGAATCGAAGCAATCGGAGCAAAGCGCCAGAAGGTCGATCGTTGCCTCCAACTCAGCTGTAGTAGAAGACATTTGGGGGGAGGGGGACAGAGAGAATGCGCTGTTGACTTGAATTCTAGTAATAATAAGAATTCCAGGATGTATTTTTCTAAGTGAATTGAATTGAATTGAATCCTGGTATATCCGATAGGACTAAATCCGAGTTGAGAGTTGTCAAGGGTCAAGCACACAATTTTCCTGTGGTCAATGTCCAACACGCGGACACGTGTTGGGTGTTGGGCCTGGCCGCTATTTAGCCGAGCGAGCGCAGCTGCGCAGTACAGTATCGGGCGTGTCATGTCAGGTCATACCGGAGGAGCAGCCCGAGAAGCCCGAGAAGCTCGAGAAACGCTTGGTGTGCATGTCCAGTAGGTCCAGCAGGGCGAGCAGGGTTGTGGCATCTCGCGGAGGTCTCGGTCGCGTCGGGTCGGTCACCAATCCCGGCCCTCTCATCCCCATTGCCTCTCATTGCGGTTTCCCGGGGCCAGTCACTGTCTAGAAGTGTTACGACTCAGGTGACTGCTCATGCACATGGGCGGTTTGAATTGGGGCGCCGGGCACCAGTGCTAGTGTAAAGTGCGTAGGCATTTGGTAAGATACGAAGACGAGGTGGAAGAACAGATGTTCCCCTATCGGGCTTCTGATAGGAAAGAACAAGGGGGAAGGAAACCTAATTCGAGAGATCCAGACTCGAGACCTGTACCAACGATTACATGACGTTCTAAAGAGCCCACATGCGATCATTGAGTTGCCTCATGACTGTCGACTCTCTAATCATGAAGGCACCGCATACTGTAAGCCTCGATCCCACTCATGGAAGTTGAAGGCGCTGAGGAACCTGGCTTGCTGAGAACCCGATTTTTCATGATGATTCTGCTGAATGTGCTGATTGTCGTTGTTTGATTCCTTTGTGAACCACTCGAGCGTCGGCTTGCACTTTCAAAGGGAGGAATTTTATAAAGGCGTTTTCTGTGTACAAGGTCCCAAACCTCCTGCGTCGTCCTCTTTTTCATCCATGAGAAGCACCGATTCGGTCCCTCCCTTGGAGTTGGAAGACCCTCACGAGTCTAGAATCCAAGTTGGTACGGTGTGCTTGAATTGGAAAAACGCCGCTACGTGAGTACGCTCCTCTGTACTGATTGGAGGTAGCAGCGTGCAGATAACCAGTTTGAAATTGTGAGATGGATTTCTGCTCCCTCCACTCCCTCCACTCCCCCAAATACCCTTTGCATTGTCTGGCGCGCTTATCCAGCAACACCACTTTAGATGACGGAAGGTGATACTCGTCACAAGCAGAGCAGTGGAAAGTGTGCCCAGCGACGGTAAGAATGGAGATCAGTCGAGGGACGCTGGAAAAGAAGAACCATCTATATGTAGTAACGTGAACAGAGCTAGCGGTCACTTACTTGTAGTGCGTGAAGTGGTGAGCCTGACATCAGCAGAGGGCGAGCGAGAAGGGGTCCAACACTATAGGAGCGTACTCGAAAAGACGCATGTTTCGGAGGTCATGAAACTGACAAAGTAAACGACCGTCCGTGGATAGACGAATAAGTCTCGAAGGCTTTGCGTCCTTTGAGATTCCGAGCGTGTTACAGGGGCGAAGGGAAGCGCTGGAACAAGTAGAGACAAAACAAGAGTAATAAAACATCTTGATTCAAATGGAGGCTTGCAACCTCGCTGAATGAGGAAAGACTGAGTTGGGAGGTACTACATAATGGTCTATCAGTATAACAGGAAGGGTAGCTGCTGTACTGTACTGTGTCGGAACTCCGAGTGACGTACAGCATTTGCGTCGCTCTATAGGCAGGCAACGTGGGAGTCCAGTACTAAGATGAGAGGTGGAAGCAAATGCCAGTCGCAGGGACGATGAAAGTTGGAGAGGCAGTAAGACTGAGAAGAACGATAAGGAGAGCAATATGGAAAAGAACCATCAATATTTGAATGAGAGGCAGGAGGAGAGCCACTGACTTGGGTTGTTTCCATCGCTCCAGGGTTTGAAGACGGACGGATCTTGTGCGTTCTCGCACGCTGTTCGGGAACCAGAGTCTCGTAGCTAACTTCTTGTCAGTAACGGCAAATAGACGTTGACGTTCGGCAGCCATCCTCTTGAAGAGAACGGCGTTAACGGGACCACCTCCGGGGAAACAACAATCCGGGGCTCGAGAAATGCAAAAACAGAGGAATTGCTGAGCTAAACAGATTTGCTGAGTTGGGTCTCATTTGACATATTGGTGCCATTCAGTTGGAGTTGGTCGAGGGCGAAATGAAAAAAGCCGAGAGAACAGCAACAAACAAGCTTGTCTGCATTTAAAGACAATGAAAGAACTGCACCGTGTACAACACATACCATTTACGGAAATTAGAATTGTTTTAGCAAGATCACTCCATTTGGCCTCAAGCAACGCGTTCACTCCATTGGCCGCCTCGTTGGACGGCCCCAAATCGATTTCAGCCTCCCTGAGTAGGATATGTATAATAGGAAGATCCGAGTGTGAGATGGCATGCGGAGTATCAACATGATCACTGTCAGGATTCACGCGCGCCATCGGGTGGCAGTCCAGGAGGAACACAGACACACCGTAGTCCGTTTCGGAACTATGATCGTCGTCGCGTCCAAGTAGGCAACTATCTCCGCAGTACGGATTAACACCACATGGTGGTACCACACTGCAGAAGGTCGGTAACCGTGGCCCGCAGCGCGCTCGCTCCATGGACATCAGATTTGGCTGTGTGTTACGCACAATTCAACTCGGCAACTGTGCTGGCTGAATAGGACAGAATTTCCAGGTGTGGGGAAGCTGGGCTTCTGTCACGCAGAGTTACCTGGTTTACAGCAAAGACAGCCGAAAACATCCTGACGTTCTCCTCTGTATTTGGCCAGTAGGTGTCAAGTAACACCCATTATTTGAGGTTACTTACTGGAACACGCTAGCCGTAGAGGGAAAATGATAGATGCAAGATCGGACAGAGTTTGAGAAGAATCGCAACGCCTTGATTGGTTACGTGAGAATGGCGCCAGAGCTTTGTATTTTGGGTAAATACGAATGAACTAGTGCCGGTCATCCATCGTTCGTACACAATGGCGAGAGCCTGGCTTTTGCGTCGCGATATCTATATTCTAAACCTCGCGTTCAGGCACTTGTTGAAATTTATGCCCAGTCGACATTTCAGAAGAGACCGTGACCGCACACGCCTCAGTAATGATAACCTTCAGATGTCCTGTTCCTATGCAGAAGGCCACAAAGATGAACTATCGTCCCACGACCAATGCTTGAATTGAACGGCCCCATTTCAGGCTTGTCTCAGTTGCAGGGAGCCTGGTTTGTGAGGAAGTAGATTCATCAAAATAGTTAAAAGATCAGTCAGATATTTGGACCTACTAATACCGCGGGAGATACCAACCAGAATGACGGAGTAGGCTAAGTACCTATTGCATGTAAATCTGTGCAGCAATAGATTGTGATCAGAGGCATTGGACTCTATTCCATTGCGGTACTGTACCACTGATGGAGCGCATGCGATCTGTCGCGAATGGGAACAGCAGCGAGGTGTAGAACAGTTACTGAATCATAAAGACGTGTGTTGGGTAGAAAAATGAGAACCGGCGTCTACAAATGATGAAATGGCACGTCACTTGCTACGACGCGTTGTGCTATACCGCGCAAAAGTTAACAATATTTGTTAGGGAAATGATGATTGGACGAATGCTAAGGATTTTCGGAGATTATGCTTCCATCTGAGATTGGGCGGACAAGAAATGATGATGAGGTTGGGAACAACAATTTCATATAAGCGTAGCTAATGGTCTAATTGTCGAACTGGGACGGACCATCCATACCGAATCATCAGCTCCAAGTGCATGAGAGTCTCCGGCCCGGTGTCCTATCTACTTTGCTATTGCAACAGGTGGTGGTTATTATTCATTACTGCCATACAACAGCAAACCGTCCCTCTTCTTGTAGTAGATTCTCTCTGACTCTTTGGCATGCCTTGTTAACTAAATCTGCCCATGGCGTTGGAAGAAATGGACCCTACATCCTGAGGTGGGTGTGTAGAATGGAGGGGCTGTCATACACAACACGATACTCCTTGGAAACGTGATTGGAACATACCAGAGCTTTCCTTCGTCCTCCAATGAATCACTCGTCCCCCGAGATACGGTGTACTTTGCTCACCTGTCTCACTATTCTCGCTTGGCACCCGGTCTCAGCGCTCGAACGGCCTTGCCTACCCTCCAGATCTCCTGGTCACTGATCTCCTTCAGCTCACGCTCAAGGTCTTCCCGATACGTCTTGCGACCATTGAATTCGAGAGCCTTGCGGGTCTCGGTTCCATCCTTTACCGACTTGTATAGCACCTCAAAAACTGGTCGGTTCACCTTCTCGAAGATTGGAGCCCAGTCGAGTGCGCCGCGGCGAGCGGTTGTCGAGCAGGCCTAAAACCAAATTGTCAACGCGGTGCGCTACATTGGAGCTGAATGAGAAAGACATACAGCGTACATATAGTCCTAAGGGAAGGAGAATCGCTCTTAGTATACCCAAAACGTCACGCATTTCTGACAGTTTCATACCATGCTGTTGAAAAGTTCAGCCACGAGCTTCATTATGCAGTACAGAGAACTAACCCATGCTGTCCAATAAGGGGGAACAAACTCTGTGTCGCCTCCTCGACAGTTTCATTGAACGCCTCCGATGGCGAGTGTCCATTTGCGCGTAGAACATCATACTGTGCCTTGAACATACCCTCTGGGGAATATCAGCGAGACATAAACCTCGCGGCCAGTGCACGTACGTATACCGGCCGCAAGCTGGCCCCAAATCATTAATAGTACTGAGTTTATCCTGAAGTTGAACTTTCAACTCACTACTCCTCGCTCACCGAACAAGTCAGAGTAGACCTCCTTCTCGAAAGTTGTCTGGTACATGTACCCCGCACCAATACCGACACCAAGGGCAGCGGCCTTCTCCTGCGCCTTGCCAGAGGTATCTTGCCAAACAGCGATTGAGGCGTTGATGCCACGGCCCTCCTTGAACATTGTTCGTACAGTGACACCGGAGCCCTTTGGGGCGCAGAGAATCACATCGATGTCTTTTGGAGGTATGACCTTGGTGTCATTCTTGTACACCACGGAGAACCCATGAGAGAAGTACAGCGTCTTGCCCTTGGTAATGAGTGGCGCAATCACCGGTCATGTTTGGGCTTGTGCGGCGTCGCTGAGCAAGTTCATAATAACGGTGCCCTTCTTGACGGCCTTCTCGACGGGGAAGAGAGTCTCCCCAGGAACCTGACAGGAACATCAACTTCACGGAAGAAACGAACTCTCAGAGGTTGGATACACACCCAGCCCTCTTCCCGCGCTTTCTTCCAGCTCGCGCCATCTTCGCGGACGCCAATGATAACGTTGAGGCCGTTGTCACGCGCGTTCAGGCCCTGACCGTGACCTTGCGAACCGTAACCAAGGATGCACAGAATATCGTTTTTGAAGTACTCCTGCAGCTTCTCAAGCGGCCAATCGCCGCGCTCATACACAATCTCCTTTGTCCCCGCAAAATTCATGGTCTTGATACCACACCGCAGGGCCTTCCAGAGCGATAACATCAGCAACGAGGGAAAACTGCAACATTAGCACATACCCCGGTGGTAGATCGAGAGCACCGGAAAGCCGGGGTCGCATATCTCGTAAGTAGAAGGGAGGAACCGGCAGTTGCGGTGAACTGTGGCGCTTTGGGGCCGCGGAGGACGCGACGAGTGATGGTGCGAGCAATGGACGAAGACATGCTGGGGTTCAAATTGATAAGGCGCGTCGCGCCACAAAAATCCAAGAGATCAAACTACCTTTAAGCTTATTCTTAGTTCCCACCGTTGCAGGCAGCCGGCACTCATCAGCAGGCTGTAGTTTTTGAGACTTGGAGCACCCCAGCAGTGAAAGAACACTATTCTCCTGGTGAACATTCCATCATTCTGTGAGAAAAAGCAGAAGGTCTCCTCAATATGTATGGGCATATATCTCGCACTATCCAGTTTGAATCTTTAGCAATATGTAAGGTGTAGCTTGTCTTCTCCGACCTACATTTCACCAAATCTATATGTTTTTAGAATGGGGCTGGAAGGCTTTGCTGTAGCCTTGCTTCAGCCAGGAGGGGGCACACGAACATCGTAGTTATACACTCAAGGATCTCAGTGCATCATCAATCACGAGTTACGACGTTCTCATTCAAAAACCGACCAAATTGTAAATATTTAAATCGATCGGAAGACCCAGAGGATATAATCACACGGTATGCATACCACCCTTTGAACAAATACAAGCCATCTGCGCACTATTAGTCCTCATCCTTCCTTTAGGAGCCATTGGGTCGACCCTTAACGGATCTCGTAGGGTCATTGGTTGGATTCCGAAGCGGCAGGCGCTTTGCGAGCACGTCGAATGGAACTTGAGTGTTTCCTTGTTGAGTTGTATGTATCATCTCGGAATGGCTCGCGTATACGCGACTGTAACCTGGGACGGGTGTCAGTCAGGAGGGGAGGGCGGCATGAAATAGGATCGTAAACATACATTGTTTGTACCTACCCTCCGTCCAGCGGTCCAGGTCCGCGGAAGATCTGTCGTCTTCAGCACCCCTGTCACTCGATGAGCCCTCCTCCCAGATGAATACTTGGCCAAAGCGGGATAAATCGCTCTCTGTAGGCGTCAGACGTCGTGTTACAAGTTCTAGGGGGCCAAGACGGATGGATTTCGAAGATACATGCAGCGTCGTTTGCGTTACGAATATCTGACAAGAGGGCAAGCACACGAGGTCGCGTTAGGGACCATCCAACGATCTCGCCAAAGAGCCGAGCACACACACGGATTCTGGAGGTGGTGCAGTGCCATAGCTCCTGTGCGGGAGGCGAAATGAAACCGTAAACGGACATGGACCGGGTTAAGTTTGAGGTCGACGGACACCACGAAGGGCTGAGGTAGTGGTGGCGGTGGCGGTGGAGGGCGCAGCAAGGGCGGAGGTGGGTCAAATAGGACAAGGTGAAGAAGGAGAGAAGTCTGGCTTCGTCGAAGGGGCATCGTACAACTTCCTAGACTCAGTGAGGGCTTCGAGTGACGTCCGGTTAACCGAGTCTATGCTGGAGTTATGGACGAATCTGAATGTACGGAGGCAGCGTCGCGATACTGGGGAGGAGGATGCTACAGAAGAAGGCGCGAAATACACACCGGGAAGACGCCCTGTGTTGGGACTTGCCGCCGATCAAGAGCCGGAACTCGTTCATCAATTCGTATTCTCCATGGAGGGGCCAAAGGGACTGGCCCAGCAAGGGATCAACTCACATGCGACCTACACTGCAAAGGTCTTCTCGAGAGAGGCCAATTATGGAGACACGGAGTAGAATGGTCAGCGAATCTATCAGTAATCGGCTGGTGGTCAGAATCGGGCAATTGGGTCGATCACTGGGTTTCCGGGTGCGCGCGTGCTGAGGAAATTTGATGCGAAGGTGTTGGACATGTTCTTGAATGAGGAGGTCCTATCGAGGTACGGCGCGCTCATAGCGATCCGGAATTCGGGAAAGCTGCCGGTGTTTTCATCAGTCGATTTGACATCAATCCTTTCAAAAGTCGCCTTATAATTCGCGTGACAAGTGCCAACGGAATCGTAGTGAGAGCAGGGAATGTCGCGGTGCGGTACGGTGGCGGTACGGTTTAAAACCGCCGAAAAAACCGCGGCGGTTGGCGGTTACACCGCGCGGTTTCTCACATCTAGAATCAATTAAATAATATTCATATCTACATGCCATATCTGAATACATGTTACCCTAAGTCTGTCGTTGCCCTCAATCTGTCATTGCCCTAGCCCTGAGTCTGTTGCTGCAGACGTTGGCTGCAGACGTTGGCTCCGGCGGATCGGTTTCTCATAAAGGGATGCTGGAACATCCTCTGGCTCTGAACTCTGAACTGTCAAAGTCGGCAGGATCCGACATTGCACAACTTTTCCCAAGAAGCTCAGGGGAATCCAGCCCAACTCTGCCCATTTGCCAACACACAATAGAGAGTGCACTCAATCGGTTTCTAGTGTATGGAATGACATACCGTGCACGACTGAACTCCCTTTCAACACTAACTGCAGTTGCTAGAGATCGAGAATGAGCAATGGGTCTGATTGAACACAATGGGAGAACACCAGGGATTGTCAAAAAGTCTAAAGCCATCTGATGGAGCCTGGGATACTGGGCCTTGACAGTATCAGACGACCACCACAACAAGGGATTGCTTGTAGGATTGGGCGATGGTAACAGCACCGAGGGGGACGAGAGCACCTTTGAGGTCACCTAATAATCAAATACAGGGAGTTGAGATGACCAGAGGCCAAAACAACGAGGCCCACTATGGGCTTGTGGGTTTGCTTCGATGCCCCATTGCGGTTCAAATGGTCGTCGTGGATGACCACGAGTCCTGCAAGCCCATCCACAGGTGGAAAAGCATCGTACATATGGCGAAACTCATTTCCTTGCACATTCGGCGCCAATGCCAGAGATGCAAGGAAGATGTCACAGGTCAAGATGCGAGAAAAACCGCGAACGAGTTTTTGTGGGTGAATGCTATTTCTAGATGCCCTCGACTCCACAATCACAATATTCACACTTAATTCGTTTTTTATTTACATGACGGTTTAGGATTTAGCTCGCGGTCGCGGTCTAAAACCGCTCCGCCGCGGTTTTTGTGGCGGTGCCCCAAACCGCGACATTCCCTGAGTGAGAGCGATGACTGAACTCGTCGAACGTACACCTGTGAAGAGATTTCTAGGCATTTCCCTGTTCTATCTCATCCACAGACACGGTCCGCCGCCCCAATCGACGCAGTCACTAGTTGAGTGGTCACCACCCACAACGAGTCCTTTCCCCACGACGCGTCTGACGTGACGCTCTTGAGATATACCTGAAGGGGGCGGGATATCTGCAGCCCTGGGATGGTCGCTGTTGAAGCAAGAAGGATACCAGCCAGCAAGGGCCACCCCGAATATTCCAGCACTGGTGAATGGACATGTGGAATGTCCTAAGAGGCCCATAAAATAGTCATCAACGGTCGGTGTTTTGCTCGATATCACAGGCCCTAGGAGTGATGCCCTGGGTGGTGCATACTGTCACGGCGAGGACGGCAAGCGTTGTGGCCATTGGTGGGATGCAGACACCACGGCGTCTTATAGACTAAGTCGATTGTTTGATTGGTGAAAGAGTGGCATTCAACATAATTGGTCAACGCAGAGAAGACACAAGAACGAAACAAAGACTATTGCGCTTGAACCAAACCACAACACCAACCACAACCACGGCACTTGACCGCGCTGTAATAATACCTACGTTGACTTATCCGTGCACCGCAGCGACCCATGCTGTCGAATATTCTATACAATGGTCGGCCACTCAACGACGGGCTGTTGGCGCCTCGGGCAACCCCCAGTGTAATCTTCGGACATCCTAACATGATATTACATGGTCTATGTGCTGAAATTCGTAATCATTGGTGACACCTCGGTCGGTAAATCCTTATTGTTGGTTCGACTTAACGACCAACGCTTCTTGACCAATCCAGATGTCACTGTTCGTACATGCTCGTCCATCCATACGCACCCTATGGCGTCTTGGATGTTTCTGACTCCTTGGGAAAGGAAGGTCACGACGCTCGGCTTTCATGATTCTTAGCTCGGTGTGGAATCTGGAAGCAAATTGATATCCATTCCGGAAGAAGAGAAGACTGTCAAACTACAATGTGCGTGTTCGGACTGTCCTCTCCCACAGGTGGCCCGAGCGCTTCACCTGTCGATATGACTATTGCCTCAGCGGCGGAGTCAGTCATGCTCAAAGCAGACGCATTTCCCACAGCGAGGCAGACACATTTCCCACCGACCATACTCTGGCTACACTATGGTCTGTTTGTTGTACGACGCGTGTGGCCCTTTGCCACTTGATTATGTATATAGAGCGCGGCAAATGAGGGGCGAAAGATCCTCACAGTTCTTTCACCGTTTCACACACTGCTCTAGTGTTGGTACATCTCTAGATCCTTACGGTTCTTTCGCCCGGTCACATGCCGCGCTAGTTTGACTCTGCCAAACTCCGAACCCTTCCCACATCGAGTTCAACTGCGCTTGTACCTCAACCGTCTTCCCATAAATTGTTGGGTATGCAGGCCTGAACCTTGGGCCTGGAACACAAACTACTCGCCTCCCTCTTGCATCTCGAAGGATCCGATCTGAGTACCACCACACCCACCTGCGTACGGCTTCGTTCCAAACTTAGGCCTGTTGTCGATTCACAACAATGGACAGTTGGGACAGACCGAACCAGAGTAGTCTCCGAGATGCTGCCCCCTCGTCCCCGTCCTTGTCCCGCACCACTATTCAACGACACCCATCTCTTCAAGGTCAATCGGAAACGCAAATTCCGTTTGTTTCGAGCACAGAACCGCATGATACCCAGCCGCCTTCCCCAGACGTGGCTTCAAATGAGCCCGCTCTGTGGCAGCTTGGCCGACACTCCTACTATGCACCCAATACCGGATACAACCAACAGTCAACAAGTCTCGGTGGAGATCCTGCCATTGGTTTTACGGAAAAGAATGGCCATGGGCGAGGAGGTCCCGAAATGAACAAGGTTGATGAGGCAGGGCTTCGCGATGTGGAGGAAGAGTTGCATCGAGGCCTGCAAGCGCGTCAGGTGAGAATGCAATTGGTTTTGTGAGCGTGCTTGTTGCTCAACGACCATCATAGATTTCAATGATTACATTAGGAGGGACCATCGGTATCGGTTTGGTCATCGGCTCAGGAACAGCTTTAAGACAAGGTGAGGGTAGACACATCTCTTGATTTAGAGGTGTCAATGATGTACAGGTGGACCACTTGGGATTTTACTCGGTTACTCCTTTATCGGTGCGTTCCCCGGGTATATGTATCAATATCTACGTATAATTTGAAACCTACTTCAGGGTGTATCTGGTATGCCACTGCATAACCTCCTCCTCAATGCCCCTGATCGCACATCCTCCAGCTACTGTCTTATGCAAAGTATCGGAGAGGTACATCCCACGGTGTGCACTTCTTCAGCTCTCCCACTGTGGCTGAGGTGTGAAGTAGATGGCGACCTACCTCCCGCACAAAAAAGGACTTGCAGGATACACATCACGCTTCTGGCACCCTGCGTACGAGCCACCATCTCCTCCACTCTCTCCACATCCATTGATGGCCCTTGGCAGCCTAGGTTTTGCCCTCGGTTGGAACTATTTTTTTTTCTGGGCACTTGGTAGTCCGAACTTAGTGGGCACCCCTCTTTATCCTGGTAGTACCCACTCACTTCCATTGCTTATACAGATAAGCGCAGTCGGTATTATTGTTCGATTCTGGGATATGGAGGGCACGTTCCCTCGCCCTGCGTGGATGGGCATGTTCATCGTCTTCAGTGAGTACGCACATTCGCACCGCTCATTCAAAAACTTATTGTCCTAGTTTTGTTTATCAATCTCCTGTGAGTCACTGGTCAGGGTTGTTGAATTGGATCCTTGACTTTCGCACTAGAGGTATTCGTGTATTCGGAGAACTTGAGTTTTGGCTCTCGTCGATTAAAGTAGTCACACTAATAGGTATGTTTGACCCTAATCCTCCGGTCATAGTTGCTAATGGAAAACGGACATCCCTAGGACTAATCATCTTTGGCATTATTGTTGGTATGGGTGCAGGTGCATCGGCCATTAGTTATTTACTGAAGGTGAACTCGCATAGATCTTGGTGGTAATCCTCAAGGTGATCGGATTGGCTTCCGCTATTGGAGAGACCCAGGGCCAATGGGCAAATATTTAGAAGAGACCGTCGGAGACAGTCCATTATCCACCTTTCTTGGCTTCTGGAGTGTGATGGGTATGTAGTCTCTTCCATTAACCATAGCTCACTCACTTGGCGAAATTAGTGAACGCAATGTATTCATATGGTGGCATCGAACTCGTAAGCCAGCTCACTTACGCAACCCAGTCGTTACAATGAGATTGATATAGATTGGAGTCGTTGTTGGAGAAGCTGAGAACCCGAGACACAATGTACCCAAAGGTGCGCGCGCCATGATATTTGCATGCATCCCCAGTAATCCTGGTTCTCAGCCATAAGGAGAAGTATGTCATGGTAGTCTCTCCCCAGAGCAAACAAGTGATCGTAAGCTTTCCTCTAGCTTTCTTCAGAATCACATTCTTCTACATCAGGTAACTGTCGTTGGTCATGAAACCCGCAGTGGTGGTTCTGACAGGATCCCCTTTAGTGGAGTTTTTGTGATCGGTCTTATTGTGCCAAGTAATGCACCGGTTTTGGTGGAGGGGGGGATTTCGGCCTCTCCTTTCGTGTACGGTCAGTTTATGTTGTATCACAATAAAACCCTTGGAACTAACGTCGTATCATCAAGTTGCCCAAGAACTCCGGATACGGGGTTTGAGTCATCTCATCAATGCATCAATGCTCATTTTTATCGTCTCATTGGCGAACACGGCGTTGTACATTGCCTCGCGAACTCTTTACGGATTAGGAGTCCTGCAGCAAGCCCCAAAAATCTTCAGAAAAGTGACGAAGCGAGGAGTTCCTGTCTGGGCGTTACTTTTCTCTTGGCTCTTCAGCTTCCTCGTCTTCATGGTTTTAGGACCACAAGATGGTGCCATAGTTACGGCCTTCGTCGTACCCATCCACTGACATCCTCGAACAGCCTTCACCTATTTGGTCAACGCGTGTGTGACATTTGGCGGAATTACTTGGAGTACGTTACTATTCAACTTCGTAACATATGGTTTCGGTAACTGATCCTGTTACAGTGTGCATATTCTATACCCATATTCGTTTCATGAAAGGTATGTGCGGTGATTAGCATGTGTGATGTGACCCAGATACCCGTCATTAGGTCTCGCAGTGCAAGGGCTCTCACGGGATGACTTCCATTATAAGGCTCAATTACAACCCTGGGCTTCCTGGTTCGGACTCATTGCAACGGGTGTGATTATGATTTTCGCGGGTTACGATACTTTCATTCATGGGAAGGGACAAGATTTCAAAGCAGCTAGTTTTGTCTCGTGAGTTCAAGGACTTGATTAAAGCCTCATCACTTATCCCTGCAAGCAGTGTGTATATCGCCTTTCCAACCTTCCTCCTATTCGCAGCATACTGGAAATGGAAAGAGGACGAGGAGACTATTCCATATGCGAAAGTGGATCTCGTAACTGGAAAGCAAGAACTCGATGAGGAGGAGAAAGCCTTCTTGGAGGCTCAGCAGTTGCTCGGTCCACGACCTAAGTGGAAACAAATATGGGATGCATTGTAGTGAGGTTTTCTGTACAGATTACACACTTTGTAATATTGAGGTTGTCGCAACTGTTCGTATGGTAGGGGTCCCAGCGTTGACTACATTAATCTCTGGTAACAAAGGTTCACTAAGGCAATCTCCTTTGACTGCCCGTCCTCTTTATCTTCACCTTGACCCTACCCGCAAAATTCCAGTTTGCCTCCCATGGAGTCTGCCCTGCTCATTCCAAAATTTCCGCTTCCAGTTGTCTCCCTTGCAGCAGACGGCCCATCGCCTCTGCTTGGAGATGATGGCCGTGACTTGTCCTTCCCCCATCCCGGCCAAAGGAATGCGCCACATCGTCTTGCGTACTCATCAAGTAGTGGAAGTCCTAGTTCGTCGAGCCCCTAATGGCTTCGGCGACTTATAGACTAAGTAGATTGTTTGAAGTGGCATTCAACGCAGGTGGTCAACGCAGAGAAGACATGCTACTGTTAGTACACGCTCATCCATCCATACGCACCCTGTGGCGCCCTGGAATTCTCTGGCCACTGGGAAAGGGAGGATGACGACGCTCGGTTTTCATGATAGCTCGGTGTGGAATCTGGACGCAAATTGATATACATTTCGGACGAAGACAAGACTGTCAAACTACGATGTGCGTGCTCGATCTCCACCTCGGGTGTCCTCTCCCACAAACAAAAAGAGCAATTATAGGAATAAAATCTTGGTATCAACACGGTAAATATGATAATGATGGCATTCCCGACATAGTCTGATAAGGCGTTGTCAGAGTTGTGCCTTCTTCCCAATGAAATGGTAAATCAAACCAACAGGTCCAGGGAATGGTTTTTAAGATTACCATCGTGATGTTTTTCAGCTCGTACATAGACAGTTTGACGAGCGCCTCCAAACCCTAACCAGCCTTTGGGTGTCGCGGATGGCGGCTTGTACTTTGCCAGTGCTAGTGAATGCACGTGGTTTGCGTGTGGTGGTGTATATATTGGTCAGTTAAGGGGAGACGGCCCATGGAGGCCCAGCCCGTCTCCTCAGCGCGTGCGCTGCGCTTGCAGACGCCCGCTTTCTTCGCCTTGACCCTACCCGCAAAAGTTCAGTTCGCCTTCCATGAAGTCTGTCGTATTCTTTTTAGCATTTCTGCTTCGATTCGTCGTCTCCCTTGCAGGTGACCCGTCGCCTCTAATTGCAGATGATGGGCGCGACTTGTCCTTCCTCTTGAAGCGCTACGACGGGCCTACCCCCATCCTCCGTCGTGCAGTCAAAGGAGCGCGCCACATCGTCCCGCGCACTCTCCAAGTAGTGGAAGTCCTAGTTCGCCGAGCCCCTAATGGCCTCGTTGAAAGGGCTCAATGTCCCGACCCCGAGTACGTACCCTGCTCTGGCAGTGACCAGTGTTGCCCGGTGGGTGCAGTATGTGGACCGGGATCCTGCTGTCCATCAGGCAATTTGGCATGCAAAGGAAACTGTTAGAATCACTTTCTCGTCCCCTCGCCTTTCTCTTCTCTCACGCACAAACCGTTCTTCAGGCTGTTCAGATACCCAAGGAGAGTGCTGCCCGAGCGTTGGGTGTTGCCCAGCTGGTCATGTGAGCGCATACACTCTACCAATGATAAGGCAAGTTCTGATTCGGTGTTCTACAGGTCTGCTACATTGCGGCCAAGATAGAGGTTGGTTGCTGCCCTCGTGGTACACGCTGTACTGCTATCCTTGGTGAGTGAGCCTAGTAGCATCGGTCCGGATCGCCGCTAAACCTCACCCCACCTAGGATGCACGGACCCTGCAACTGCGATGTGCCCTGGCGAGGCATTTTGCTGCCCTGTTGGTGCCATTTGTACCCGCGATATAGACGGCAATGCGACTTGCCTCAATCCGGCTGACGTAATCGTCAATTCCAATACCAACCCTAGTAGTAGTAATACAGGGGACAATCCGAACATCAAAAATGCAGCCACAAACTCTGGCACAACCGGCCAGTCTCCGACTCAAGGAGGATTGGGCGACAATAACAATAATATTAACAACAACGTTAACAACAATATTATTCGTTCCATCGATATGACTTCGGGTTTGGTGGTGGCTGTGGCAGTTCTGACTGCCTCCTTGGTGACTCCTCTTACCTTCTCGCACACAATTAGTCCTGACCCAACACCCCATCCAGTTTTTTTTGGTTTTATGTAATGTAACTGTTTGTTTATTTATCTGGGGAAAGAAGAGAAATGCGACATCCACACCGCATGGTGGTACTCCAGCAAGCCCCACCAGCCAGTCGGCCATTATGCAGGTGAGCCAGGCCCTATCCCCTTAGGAGCAGTCGACGGCTGGACCTGTTGTATGATCGAAATCGGCACACCGCTTATCCGCGCAGGGGGCCCAGAGCGCCGGTCGACGAGTCAATCATCGACCGCCTCCCATGAAACGCGTCACGTTCCGCGTTTTCCTCACTAGATTCGAAAGGAGGTCTTTCAGTACCTCTCTTGTCTCGTTCGATGATACACCCTTGACTTCATGTTTCTAGATTCCCATACGTCATAGTGTCGGAATATTTGTTGTTCTCGTCACATGGTACTACGAACCAATTATTACGGGCGCGATCGTCGCGGCTTCTCTGCATGCTCCACATGTACATTAGCCTCCTTTTCCCGCCTGAATGTATATGTACCATAAGTTTCGTTGGTTTCCGTCACATAGAAATCAGGATTCGTAGCCTCTCTGGGTCTTTCTTGTGATCGCTTTCAAACAATAGGGTGGCCGCACCCATCATCAAGCCTATCGAGAATCTGGTTGTGGTCCTCGTGCCCATGTGCTCTTAGCCGTTTCCAGGTAAGCTAAGGTATATATATATCCACATTGTGTTCACATTCTGGCCATATGTGTTGTTCGCTTTTAGTAATACCTCAATACTCTTCTTCTGCTTTGCAAAATGAGCAGGAAGCCCTCTTGTTCCAGTAGGACCCGCATTTTTAATTCTGCCCGTAAGCATAACATCTCAAGTGATCAATCCTGGAGTTGGGGTGGCACACCGAGGGCCCTAACGCATTTCAGCAATTCCTCATTTGTGGGGCGTTATTCGCATTGTCCAATGTTTCGTGGTGTGGTATTGGGAGACTCCTCCAACATTTTATTCGCAGAGCATGCTGGAAGTCCAGAAATGGAAGGAGCCGAGGGTGAAGACTGCGTGTTCCACGTATTGCGCAATATGGATGGGTCTCAGTACTCAGGAAGTATGAAATTCTTGATGGATCAATGATCAAAGAGGAGAAGAGAGTTAATTTGCATACTGAGAGGTTGAGATTGAGAAGCTCGATGAACGAAACAACGTGGAAGAACCAAAGGTGGTAAATGGTAATTAATTAATATTAATATTTGTTTCAAATCACCAAATACTTTAAATGGATTGCCATACATATCAAAATCAAAACCGCTTTGGGAACAAAGTGCTAGTGCCAGTCATGAATGGATGATATCATTTATCAGTTGTGCAATTGTATCCAATGTAGGTCTACACCCTCCTCCCTCTTTACACTCCAACCCGGATGAGCATCGAGCGGGTTCCCAGAAACCACAAACATAATGATGAGGTTGTTGGAGTGTTATTGGAGTGCTATGACTCATCACAATATTACATACTTTACTTGGTCTCTGTACGTTACTGTATATACATTCGCACGATGTTTGTCCCGTATACATTCACGGTTGATCCCCCTTTTTCATGCGCCAACTCCAGAGGTCCAGAGGTCTCTATGGATTAATCACAGTGAACAAAACATCCCTCTCCCTCTCCCACTAGCTTTGGCAGACCTGGTTGACTCTGAACCACTTCCCATCACGCATCACAACGCACATCACCCACGGCGTCGAAGGAAGAGAGAGGCTCTCAATCTCAAGACCAACGCCCAATGCCCAAACGCCGGCCCAACGCCCAAACGCCCAGTCTTTAGTCCATGACTCGATGTATTTTAAGGACTTATGTTTGTGAAAACGAGAAAGACAAGGGCTTCACGTCTGCCAGGGCAGGAGTTATTATAGAGCAGTGGGAGACGGGAAGCGGGAGACAGGGTGGGGCGGGTCGGGGCGGGGCGGGGCGGACAATTCCCCGAAAGATGTTAGACTTGGACTGGACAGCCTACATGAGGGAAAAAAAGAAACAAATAGCAAAACGGAAGCAAAGCAAAGCAAAGCAAAGCAAAGCAAAGCAAAGCAAAGCAAAGCAAAGCGGAAGGAATCAGGTCGATCTACATGAGACAAGACAAGTCAACCAGAGGACCAAACAGAGAAACACACAGGGCCATCCAAGAAATGAATGAATAATACGTGATGACGAAAGGACGAGGCAGCACGAGCCGAGCGCCAGTCGCTGACTTTCCGCAAATATCTGGGGCAGCGAGCTAGATGAGTGGGCAAAAAAAAAGAAGCTGGGACATAGACGGAGACAGGAGACAGGAGATAGAAAGGAGAATGGTGTATGGTAAATCGAGTCGAAGCATTGTCTTAGGACGACAAGAATACCCAGACATGCTGGAGGAGACACTGCCCATTGTGCCGAGGGGTCAGTTTTCACTCCCCGCACACCGAACGGCTGACGGCTGCTCACCAAGACAGGATCGAGATCGAGGTATGCCTATATAATCGATATCGTCGCCGCAGGTCAAGAGAAAGTCTAGCATCATAAATTCGGGGGGCGGTAATTTTTAGGGTGCTCGCGTGGGGGGACGTGTTGAATTACGCAGCGATCTCTACCTCCTTCTGCACCTCCCCATTTGTGTTTGTGTCCGCCGGCCCACTCACTTCTTCGTGCGTTTTTGCGCTGGCGCTCTCAACTGCGGCCTTTGCAAGGCTTGCCTTCAAAACCTGTGCGCCGGTCGTGCCCCCTGCACCCCATGCATGCCCCGCGGTCACACCAAGTGGTGGGGTTGCAGTTCCACCGAGGAGAGGGAAGTCGTCCGCACTCGGAACCTTCTGTGTCGAATACGAGGCCTGCGCTGGCGTTGAGGGCGTCGACAGCCGGTGTCCGCGCACGCTGCGAGGCGAATGGTTTGGTTTCGAGGGGTCGTCAGTCTACAATATCTAAGGATCAGTTCAGGTCAATCCTCGAATGCAAAATGGGAACGTACAAGACTCATATCTCCAAACCGCTCATCAATGCTCCCAATCGGCGGTCTTCGAGCGGTACCATTAGCACCACCATGCCGCCCAAAGCTAGCCCCGTACCCACCCCGTGGGCTAGTAGGGTTAGCAGGCCCGCCTTCAGGCATAATATGTGGGAACCGGCATTCGTCCCCATTTCTGCAACGCCCCTGTGGGAAAAACGCACACGGTGGTTTCCGTCCCATACTCCCTCCGTTGTGGATCCCTCCCGGACCCCTCCCTGTAGCAGAGTTAAACCGCGCTCCACCACGCCGACCGAGGCTCAACCCGATCCCTTCGATTCCTTCCTCATTCGAGTGTGAGTGTGGATGTGGATGCCCATGTCCATGTCCGTGTCCGTGTCCATGGGGAGGGGGATGAGCACCCATAACGACCGCGCTCATTGAGCTGAAACTCTCCCTTCGCACGTGCCCTCCTCCACCGAACACGCTCCTGGGAGGGTTAGTTGGGCTACCCATCACGACACCCATGGGCGGCATAGACGGGCTCATCGCCCGAGCCTGCGCCTGTGGGCTCCCGATCGCATGGACGCTCATCGCAGGGCTGCCAATCCCGCCGACAACCATGGACGGACTCATAGGGTGCGGCAATGGAGGTGGGGCACCAACCATCATACGCGGCGAGAGGGCGAGGCTGACACCTGGCTGGGGAGGCGACATGGGTACGCCAGGAGGAACAGGCACACCTGGACCTGAGACATGTGGCACGGGACCGGGGTACCACATTGGCCCTGGTATGATTTGAGTTGGTGGAGGGTGCGGCGAGCCAGGGTGTGATGTGGGGGGCGGAGGCGAGATAACACCAGGCGGAGGGATTGATTGAGGAGGATAGTAACCCCAGGGAATGTACATCCCTGGTGGAGGCGGAGGGTACGGCTGGGGAGGTAGTTGTGATTGAGGCGATTGAGGAGGAGGAGAGTTAGGTTGGGTTGGGGGCCTGGGGGGTGGCGTTGGCGCATTGGCAGTCCCATTTTGGAGTCCATGAGACTGTTGAGGAGGTGGAGGATAGAAGACTGGTGGTGGGAGTGGTCCATTAAAGTACGGGGGCTGAGGTAGCAATCCATTTGGTGGAGGAGCCTGGCCTTGCACTTGAGATGGTTGGGCACCGTTCGAGTTGGCATTGTGGTTCGTGCCATCAGGGTGCAAGTACCAGCACGCAGTGCCAAATCTGCAGTCTGGGAAATATCGACAAGGAATCGTTTTCGCCACGGCAGGATTGATATTCGCAGGCGGTGGAGCACCAGGCCACTGCTGCTGACCATTAGGCTGACCATCTGACTGAGTTTGACCTTCGCCGGGGGCCTGAGTATGCGTGGTTGAACTCTCTTGTTGCGGATGACTGGGCGGAGGATAACCACTGGGTGGGGGCGGATAGGGCATCACACCAGCATGCTGAGGTAGCTGAGGCGGGAGCATCCCGTTCTGAGAGGGCGGCGGCGGCACCCCGTTTGGAGCAGGAGGGTACGGGGCAAGACCTGCGGGTGGAGGGGGGTACCAGATGCCATATGGCCCCATAAAGCCTGGGACATGCTGCTGCGGTTGGGTAGGAGGGCTTTGAGGTGGCTGGCCGTTTGCTGCTGGTTGCTGCTGGCCGGGCTGAGGTGGTTGGGGGTAAAATCCTGGCTGGAAATGTTGGGGTTGGGGTTGGCCATTCTGGGTTGGGAAAGGGTACATCCCTGGTGCGGGTGGCTGACCGTTGGAAGGAAGAGGGGGGAAGCCATTTGTAGTAGGCTCCTGGTGCTGGTGGTGCTGGTGTTGGTGCTGGTGGTGGCCATACATGCCCTGGCCGGGAGCAGACTGAGGTGGGGGTGGGTAGGGTGAACCGTAAGGGTAAGGATATCCCACCTGCTGGGACTGTGGGGGGGGCGGGGGCGACTGGGCGACGGGAGTCGGTTGGTCGTGTGGCTGACCGTCCTTTGCGAGGCCATTCGCAGTGGGCGGAAGGGTATCTGCGGTGGTCATCGTGACTATCTTTTCTAAAAGTGGGTAAAAGGAGTGAGACGAGTATGGGAGATGATTGGTTTATAAGAAAGGCAGGCAGGGACGGGGGAATGGGATGGAAACCGGCGGTGGAAGTGGATGTGTCAAGCAGGTAGGCAGGTACACAGGTGAATACCCAGACACCGGATATATCGTATGAGGGCGGAGTAATGGTATGGGCGGGGAATCGTGCACGGGACATGGTTTGTTTTCGACGTCGACGTGGGTGGCCAGGTGGAAAGGGCGCGCGACATGATGCATAGACAGCCAGGACAGAAGAGAAGGGCATAAGGCAAATAAAAACGAGGGATTGGGGACGCGGCCATTGAGCACGGGGACGGTAATTGGAACGGAGGGCAGAGAAACGCGTCCGCGTCGAGAGCGGGGAAAGAGGGAGGGGTAAGAAAAAGAAGATGAGCATTGGGTGAGATTTAGGATGGAGTATAGACGCGGATAAGCTCACGGTATAGGTAGTCAACGAGTAAAAACGCGACAG